>OGES01000132.1_pt1 | contig 77514 bp, 132 predicted proteins | sample 1570711 | NCBI WGS metagenome assembly OGES01 (sample SAMEA2582133, study PRJEB24529) | metagenome | biome: Human gut stool | place: China | collected 2011 | reverse complement strand
CGTATCTGTAGATTATCTGATGACAGGGAAAGAGCCGGAACAAGATTTTTCCGATGAATCTGCACATTTGATTGCACAGATAAGAAAAGACACCGAACTGTCTGATGCATTAAAGAAATACTTCGGACTGTCCGATGCCAAAAAGAAACACATTATAGAATTGATTAATCTTTTAAGTGAGTGAGGTACGTTATGTTAGATGCTAAAACCATTTATGAAACTGCTATGAAACAAATTAATGATATTGAGCCAATACCTTTAACATATTCGTATTCAGACACACAGTTCGAGATTCTTTGCAAATATATCAAAGAATTTGAATCAAAACTTGATTCTGAACATGAAGTAGGACTTCTGCTTACCAATTTCGGCCAATCAGTTACTATGCACGTCACTGAAATAGGATACGAGAAGTCCGTACTTATGATTTTTAAAGGATATGTTAACGGAAAGATGTCAACGCTTATTCAGCACATTAGTCAGCTGAACTTTTTACTTATGTCAGTTCCGAAAGAAAATGATCGTCCAAAAAGACCTATTGGATTTTTGTCTCCAACCGCTGAATAGATTCCTGTAATGATTGAATCATATTTGTCTGAACTCCAACCATGTCAATTAATGCGTATATAAGCGATGCCGGTGGAAGACCCGTTTTATTTGATGGGTCTTCCATTTTTGCGATTATTTTCTTTTGCTCTTCTTCGGAATATAATAAATCTTTGTTCATATGTCCTACCTCCGTAAATCGTTGTAAATATCAGCTACGATAATATAAATATAACGCAAAATCTTTTGACTTTCAATTTCATCTATCATTTTTATAATCTCTTTCTTATAATCCATAAATAACCCTCCCAATCGAAACTTTACTACAGTATATGTCTGGACAGTGGGAAATATGCATTTGAACATTTATTTTTATCATATTTTCCGTAAGTCCAATGTAACAGGACACATGGATTAATATTCGCCCTTGCAAACTGCCAGAGATAGACTGGAATATTTGTGATTTCAAATATAACCTTTACTTTCGCAAATATAAAGTTCGTTTTTACCGGATTTTCTATGTTTTCTGCAATATCGTTCGTTCTTAGAACCTCTTTTATGCTCTGGCTTAAAGTTGAATGCTTGTACATATCCTCTGCCAAGCGGATGAAGCTTTTACGTAAATAATCTTGATTGCACATCGGCAAGTGAATGATGTAGCTTGCAAAGAAGATTACTCCTACTGCGATCAGCAATCTCTCAATCTTCCTCATAATATATACCTCTTTAGTCTATATTTTATGTACTTAGTTATACCACTTTTTGTGCAAATTAATCGGGCAAAACGATAAAACTGCATTTTGAATGGATAAAAATATGAAAAATATTTCGGTTTTGACTATGATATTGTTGAATCTTGCGGTATAATATATGCAAATTTTACTAAGGAGGAAAAGATATGGCTATAATTAAATGTCCTGAATGTGGAAAAGAAATAAGTGACAAGGCTACCAGTTGTCCAAACTGTGGTTTTCCATTAATCAAAGGGCAGCCCGAAAAAGAAAAACCAAAAGAATATACTGTAGAGATAAACGATTCTATGTATATTCAAGCAACATCAGAAACAATCAAAGTTTTCTATAAGCACAATCAAATTATGGAATCTCCTGTTGATGATTTTGTTTTGAATTATTCAAAAGAAGAGCCAGATGATTTTGGCCGCAACCAACTTAAAATCGCATTTTCTACCCCAAACTACAAGGATTCCTTTAAAATATGTGTAAATGCTAACTCTGAAAAATATGAAATAACTAAAGATTTTTTAGTAAACATAGCAGACAAGTACTTTAAAAAAGATTTTGTTTCCGATTGGTATCTTGTGAATGAATATGCTAAAAACCATGCTGACAAATTCAAATCTGGCGAAACCAATGTAAATATCCAAAAAGTTCAAAACAATGCTAGCAATCAGTCTAGCTCATTCTCGTATCAGCAGTTTCAAGAAGAACAAAAGAAGGATTCTGTGTTTGCATCTACCGGATTTACAGTATTTATGATTTTGATATTCTGGCCTATCGGTTTATTCGTTATGTGGAAATACAATCATTTCAAAAAAGGTACAAGAATTGCATTGTCAATCATTTTCCCCGTATTGGCAGTATTTGTTTTGGGCAGTGGAGGACTTAATTCAGACAGTGCAAGCACTCCTTCTCCGACGGAACAAAATACATACGAGCAAGAAATACAGGATATTGCAAATGAAGTATCAGAAGAAATCAATAATTCTTCTGATATGCCTACTCCTGAGCCAGTTGAAGAATCTGCACCTGATTATGTAACTGTCGGATCTACATTTGAAGTTAACGGGTTGCAAATCACTGTAGATGATGCGGACACTGATTTTCAGGATTACGAAGACGAATACGGGCTTTATACGCCTGCCGATGGAATGAAATATGCAAAGGTATCTTTTACATACAATAATGTTGGAAACACAGACAAGTACGCAAGTATCTATGACTTTAAGTGCTATGCTGATAATCAAACTTGTGAACAAACATATGGTTTGGATAACAGAGGTTTCATAAATACTAATCTTTCCTCTGGAAGAAGTGTTTCTTTTTCTACATATTACAGTATACCAATTGATTCTCAGTCTGTAGAATTGGAGTATACTGCCAACGTCTGGACTGATGAAAAAGTATTAATTAAATTGCAGTAAGCAAAGAGCCGGGGAGTAAAATCCTCGGCTCTTTTTATGGTAAAACCTGCATTCACGATCACGTTCCTCCCCAGAGCAATCTGGCAGGCTGTACCAACGAATTAATATGTCGAATTTTTTCGAAATTTCGCTGAACTATTTACACATTTCCGTTTCAGTGCTACTATATTACCATAATTAATTGATTAGATGAGGATAATCTGATGAAAGTTGAAGCGTAGGCGATAAACGGAAGGTGATTACTATGAAAATTGCTATTTGTGACGATTGTGAACTACAGGTTGAGTATTTTAAGCATCGGATTGAACCGTTTTTGAAGCAAAACGGTGACCGGAATTATACGATAGACGGTTATTTCAGTGGAGAACCCTTGATAGATGATGTTAAGGACGGAAAATGGTTTGATATGATTGTCTTGGATGTAATACTTAAAAACGAAAATGGCGTGGATATTGCCAAAGAACTCCGAGAGTGTGGATATAAGGGCAAAATTGCTTTCTGGACAGCTCACAAGGATTTTGTTTTTGATGCGTTGGATGTTGAATTTACGCATTATATCATCAAGGGAAATGAACACGGAAGAATGTTTTCTATGATTGACAATACCTTGAGTGATATGAAACACAAGATGCTCACAATCAGACACAGAGATTGCATTATAAGGATTCCATTGAACAAAATCGAGTACCTCGAAGCACGGGATAAGCAAGTTTTTGTTCATTGCACGAACGGGATTATGCACAGTATGTATGCAACTTTAAAGTCGGTTGAGCCTTACCTTGATAAACGGTTTTTGCGTTGCCATAAGTCATTTGTTGTAAACATGGATTATGTGCAAAAGCTGGATTCTGATTTTACGATGTTTTCTGGTGATAAAGTACTGATTCGTAAGAACGGATATGCGGATATTAAAAATCAATATTGGGAATATATTATTAAATAAAATAAAAGAGATGATCTGTCAAGGAATAGAAACAGATCATCTCTTTTTTGAGTTCATATCCAAACTCTGGGGAGGAGTTGAATTATGGTATATTTATTATATCACATTTATCACACTTTGCAAATATATTTCGTGGAAACAAATCCGAAATACTTTCCGGCAATGCGGATGTAGTACCAGTCGGTTTTGTCTTTTGTTCCTATCAGCGACAAAAAGGTGGCAATGCCATTAGCCAATTATTAGATGGCAATCAAATCTTTCCAGGTGTTCTTTCCGCATTCCCCGTCAACGCTCAGAACCCCGTTTCTGGATTTCTGATACTGTTTTAATGCATAAATGGTATTTGCATCTGCTTTTCTGGATAAGCTCAGTGCTTTCCCGTTTTTTCCTTTAAATCCTCTTGCGATCAAAATCTCTTGAAGCAACAGGACAGAAGTTCCTTCGCTTCCAAGTTTTACTAATTTTGGCTCAAACATATAACCGGCTCCTTTCGATGTGGTCGTTGATGGTTTTGTGCTAGTTGATGGTTTTGCGGTAGGCTTACTTCCAGTAGTATTGGTAAGTCCACTAAAATCAATTCCTTTTCCAGTAAATCTAAGACGATGCGTCCATCCGTGACTGTACAGGTACCAGGGCTGTGTACGGATCTCATTTCCAGAATTATCTTTCGTATCTTTTGTGCCCTCCGAACTTCTGGCATGAACAATGTCGTTCTTACCAATCGCCATTGCTACATGACTATTGGATCCATTCGGATTATTGTCCGCCAGTTCCAGGTCGCCTTTTATCATCTGTTTGTGTGCGGTCTGATTCCTAGCGACAACCTCAAATCCGGCATTCAGCATCTTGAGCATATTGCCAGTATAAGAGCAATTCTCTTTGAGATAACGCGCCTGTTTGGTAAGCCCATTTTTGAGGAACGCATAGTAATAAGCAGTAAGTGCCAATGAGCTACAGTCAAAAGATTTCGGAATGTTAATTTCGTATAAACTCCTAATTCTCTGACTGTATCCATGACTGTTATCATTGGCAATATTTACCGCAAAGCTTACTGCATCGTTTTTCACATTCTGGATAATCTGTTCTTTTGTCTTTGCCATTGTTCCACTCTCCTTTGCTTCTGTATAATCTTTATAAAATACATTTCTATCAACTTTGGCATTAATTCCTGGAATCGTTGCTTTTGAGCTGTACTGCCAGCCAACGCCCCAACTTGGACGTAATCTCTCAACTACTGTCCCATTATCATTTGCCGGATATCTGGCAATCCAGAAATCATGCTTTTTGAGGTGACTGCAAATCACGGTATTGTACCAATCAACGTTGCAGTAAATTCCGAACTTATATCCTGCGGCTTCCACGATTTCACGGAACGCATCAGCCATCTTGTGAATACTTTCAGAGCCAAGTACTCTCTGTCTATGATTCTCTAAGTCGAGGAATACTGGAAACTGAATCTTTCTTCCGTTCAGTACGGAAACAACCTTTCTGGCTTCTGACTGGATTTCTGCAATTGTCATGGCATAGGAGTACTTATACACTCCCACCGGAATTTTATATTTATTGCATCCGGCAAAGTTGTTCTCGAACTGACCATCAATAACATTTCCAGCTTCTGTAATTCTCAAGATTGCAAAATCCATTCCGTAATTTGCAACCTTATTCCAATCAATCTTTCCTTGCCACGATGATACGTCAATTCCTTTTAATTCCATATTCTTGTCCTTTCTCGGCATTGCGCCGGCGCAAATTTGTGCAAAAATAAGAGCCTTATGGTGCTGCTCGGATTCTTGGCATATTAACTGTAGGTTCTGTTCCCAGTATCTTTTCAGTGTAAACTCTGCTTTGCCCTCGATTCTTTTGGTAGCAATATACCTGCGTAACATTCCTACAGCACTATTGTCTACCACCGATAGTTCTGTTGTTCGTTCCTGGACTTCATAACGATTCAGTTCGATCGTAAGCGCATCTTGCACTATATCCAGTGTCTCCTGATCCACTTTGCTCTTTAATACTTGCATTACTGATTGTATGATCATTTGCCTTGACTCCATTATCAGCACCTCCCGTACCTTAATTATAAAGCATAGGTACAGATGCTAAACACGAAGATAAATAATAAAAATGTTACATTAAAAACATATAATGGTGGCGGATATTTGCAAACTGGACAAACATATTGTATATATAACGATAGCTTTTTATATCTCCATATTGGATTTAATTCACTTACTGCTTCTGGTATACAAAATGGGACAGTTCTTCTGACCTTACCAGTAAAAGTATCAACAAATAATCAAAATATTGGTGTTATTGGTTCGGGAGATAACAAAGCTCTTATTTGCGCAGTAGGCGTTTCATCAAATGGCTATAATATTGTTTGTAATGGGTTTGTATCAGCAGGTAATTATATAGCAGATTTAATGTTTATACGAGCATAAATTATATTATGATTTAAAAGTTATATATTTAGCTTGTGTCCACATACTGAGTATTCGAACAGATTTACCAGTTTCAATGTTACCCGTAAAATGCACTATATGAGTAGAATTTTGCTTACTTACAGCAACTATACTAACTGGACAAGCGTTCCAATCCGCATTAGTAGCTCCTATTAAGTAATAATCATTGTTAGTATCTGGTGGATTAATATAGATATGTCTTGCTCCAGTACCTTTATAAACTTGATTTACAAAAGTTATCTTCGTGTTTAATGTATTAATGCCTAGCTTGTCTTTCAGGTATGTAAATAATTGTGAGAACGATATTTTTTTTAATACATTCCCTTCTCCAACTATCAATGTGTCACTTTCTGCCGGCGTTGCTTTCGAAGCCAGTGCCGACATTAATATTGTTTTTAATGATTCTGCCATATAATCACCTCTATTCTTTCACTCTCAGCATCGAACCATCACTTGTGCCTAATACATACTGGACATTCCGAACATCAACAGCAATCGCATATTTCGCCCCTGTCTGAACTGATGTAGGGCTTATGCTTGCACCGGCTATATAAATGTTTGCATCTGCCATGCATGTCACCCTTTCACTTTGATTTTATAATTATCTACCCACGTTTCATCTGCAATTTTATATGTGAATCTCAGACAATAGATTCCTGTTTTTTGTGGCTCAATTAACGCATCTAGCGTATGCTCGTTGATATTGCAATTTCCTTGATCTTCTACAGTCTCTGTTTCAGCATCTGTATCAACGAAAATCAATTCGTAATCCGCTGAAATGATGGAAAAAGGGATGTCTGCACCGCATACCGGCTCTACTTTACTTTTAAATCGGATTTTTTCTCCCAAATCCATTATTGTATTGCTATCTACGTATCTAATTGCCATGTCCTCTCTCCTTTCAGCATATTTTATGCCCGCTGAAACATTGCTTTGCAAGCTCTGCCGTCAGCTGACTCAGATTCAGCAATGAGCTGTACTCTAAATTATCCGATTTTGCTGTATAGCCTTTCGGAACAAGTTTCCCGCAAATTTCATGTCCAGATATCAAAAATAACACTGTAGCAGCGTAAGCTGTAAGACCGCCACTGCTTTCAGCATAAACATCTATGACATACTGTCCGTCTTTATCAAAAGGGACTATTGCGTCCCAGATTTCGAGATCCGATCCCTCTCGTCTCTGGAACACAATAGAAAACTCATTACATGAGCCATAAACTCTTGTAATCATTAGTCATCAGTAACTGTAACAGAAATCACAAATGTCTTACCTGCATCGACCGGATTAGGCGTAATACTTACAGCTGTGATTTTTGGTGGATTTGAATTATATTTTACAATTCTGGTGATTGTCGTTGTCTTTCCAGCACTATCTTTTGCAATGACCGTAATTGTATTGTTTCCAGATGTTAATGTAACATCTGTGCTAAATGTGCCGTTGCTACCAACAGTGACAGCTTTGCCATTAACTGTAACGGTTACAGGAGAAGATGTTGCATCGTTGGTTGTACCTGCTACAGTAATTGTGCTCTTGTTGGTAACGTATCCATCAGACGGAGAGGCTACGCTCAACGTCGGCGGTACGGTATCGATCTTGAATGTTACAGATTTCTGCGTAGCTGCGTTGCCATCGTAATCGGATGCATCAAACCTAATGGTATGAGAACCATCGGTAAGAGCTGTTGCCGGTATGTACGAACAATTGTAACCACCGGTTACGGCGGTCTTTGTAATGCCGTCAGTAATCTTGCTTCCGGAATCGATTGTGATACCGATAGTAGACGGATTAACACCAGAATCATCATCTGTAACAGTCCATGTGATAGTTGGCTTGTTGTTGACAAGTGTTGCAGATGCTGTTGGATTTGTGACTGTAATTACCGGAGCGACCTTTTCTTTAACGGTTAATCGCAAGGAACTACCGATTGCGGAATCTGTTGCATCTTTGGTGGTCACGTTTCCAGCATCGTCCGTTGCCTTGATTGTTATTCCGTAATAATGTCCGCTCTGGCTGTAACTGGACTTATTTGGAGCTGTTACTGTAGCTTCATATTTGCCCGTATTACTGTTAAAAGTAAGGGTGTAAGTCTGTCCATTTACAATAGCTTGTACTTGCTTTACTGACATTTATGTACCTCCATTTCATAATTCATTCTATATTTAACTTTTCGCAAAGTTTATTAATAAGTTTCTCTTGTTGGTCAATTTTCTTTTTCTGTGCTTTTAGCATTGCAAACATTGCTGGAATCATGATACGCTCGTTCCAGTCCTCAACAAGTCCGTTTTGATGCCGAGTAGCTTCTGGAAAGAATGCTTCTACATTCTCAGCAATAAACATCGGGATATATCTTCCTTCATTCTCGTCCCCTTTAACTAGATATCCCTTTTTGTATTTCGCCCACGTTGGTTCGATATTGTACCATTCTTCAATTTCTTGCTCTGAAATATTGTTTCCAATATCTTTATAGCGTTTCGAGGATGAAGATTTCAGCATCAGCTGTTTGTATCCTGTACGTCCATCCCAACAAATAGTATTTGATGATGTCGTATACTCCATGTTTTCTATCTTTGGCGATTTTGCAAAAGATGCAGAATTAGTAACAGTTAAATCTCCAAATGTACCGGTATCAGCCGATACCTCTGTGGCATATACGTTTAGACTGTTATCCTTCCAACTGATTCCCCAATTTTCACTATTTTCAATTTCAATATCTACTTCATCGTCAAAGAACTTCTTGATATCAACAGGGAATATTCCATCGCTTGAAAACTGTATGCCTGTATATTTCATGTATTTTGAATTTTCTTCGTAGCTTGTAAATACAGTATATCCAGAGCGATCAATTAATCCTTTAACAGCATTGCTGGCATCTTTAATTTTCAGATAACCGTTCCCATTCTTTTTGCCGCCCAAGGTAACTGTTCCACCAAGAAGAGCATCAAGGCTGACGTAGAGACGCCCATTGCTATAATATAATCCCTTCCAAGCCCCGTCATTAGTCAGAATGCTAACTATTTGCTCCTGCGTCAAATTGTCTATATCAATAACGACCGCCACGCTCTGCATATCCATCAATGTCGTAGTACTACCGGATGCATATAATTTACATCTAACATTCGTCACATCTCTAGGAATACCAATGGTTGAACCATTAGAACTTGCTACTGTCTGACCAGATCCATTTGTCAAAATAGAATACAAATAATGTGTCACGGTATCCTCATCGGTTGAACTAGTATAAATGGTATTCCAAGTGTTTCCGTCAGCAGTCTCTTCAACAACGAATCTGCCTTTATAAGGCACTCTAGTAGCTGACTTTCCGTCACGATAATACGCTTTAAATGTTATAAAGTTTGGACTAATTGTCTTGTCAGAGCCACGTTTCAAGACGTTACATGATGGCTCAACCATGTATGTTCTACCAGGTTCACCATCTTTTCCATCTTCGCCCTTTTTCTGCTTAGAAATCGTGAATCTTTTTGTTACTGACAGATTGCTGAGATATGTTGCTCTGATGTCTATCCATCCATTGTCTGCCGATAGCCCAGTAACATTGTAGATATGTGTTGCATCACTCCAAGAGCCTGTGATACTGTCGGATTTTGTGATTGTATAACTACAATCGTCTGTAATATCCGATGAGCCATACATTACAGTAGCTTTGGTAGATACCTGTGGAAATACTGCGATATTGCCATCTGCATCAGCCGTAATCGTCTGCATTTCGTTTGATAGCTGCAAAGTCATATTCTTGGCAGATGCAATATTCTCATCCATGTTTTCCAATTTCTCGGACAATGTCATATTTCCGATAATCAAAACATCTGGGTCGATAACAACCGTTTTGGTGTCCATATCGACTTGGAAAAGAATATTTTCGTTTGCATCCTTTACTGTGATTGCTCCTGTATTAATCCACGTTGCATTTACTCCAACTGCATTCAAGATTCGAACAATGGTATCGCCATCAACAGTCATGCCGCCATTCCACGTTTGACCACCATCTGTGGATACGCCCCACGCCTCGGAGGTCATCTTCCAAATTGCTTTGGATTCAGCGAGTGTAGGCTTATCATGCAAATAAAAAATCCGGCTTCCATCTTCCTGTATTTCTTCGGTGGTATATACACCAGTGGCTGAATCAATTCTTTTTCCAAATTCTTCAAGAGCTTTTTCTCTCTCGGTTTTTTCCTGCTTAACCATATTTCTTGCAGTAACAAATGCCTGCGTCGCCTGGGAATATTGGGTGCTGCTATTTTTAGCAGCGCTTTTGGCATTACAAGCTATCTTCTGACCGGATCCCGGTTTCAATGTAGTTGTGGTAAGTAGCGATGTGTATATTTTCCCATTTCTATCCACAATAATCAGTGAATCTCCGGCTTCCAGAGCCACATCTGTAGGACACTCGGATTCAAATGGTCTAAATCTCATGCCAACGCATTTCTCGGCAATCATTGAAGCAATCGTCTGGCCATCGCCAACACGAATTAATTTATTACCAGAAATTCCAAGTACATATCCCTCTGTACCAACCATGTAAGTTTGCGGATTATCAGAAGAGGATTCGCTGTATTCAGTTACTTTCACGCCTGTGATTACTACATCTGTATGATGCGGAGTAAAACCATAGGTGGTTTCTATTTCAGAAATGTTACCTTTTTCGTCAGTTGCAAAAAGCCTCAGAATCCCATCATTTTCAAGAAACGTACCATTGTCAGCCGACAACGCACCATCTGAGTTCGAGAAGTTAAGATTAACGTTGCTTCCGTCCTGTGTTTTTAATACTCCAAGTTCATCAACTGTAAGTTCTTCTTCATTGACAGAACCGTACCAATTGATGCACAATCTGCCATATTCATCGCATCTCATCCACTGACAGCCAATCTGCGCAACCCACTGTAGAACCTGGCGAAATGTTAAAGCTTCGTCATTTGGACGATTCTGCACAATGTAATCATCTCTATAGAAGTTTAAAGTTTGCAGAGTAACCCCACATACCTCGCAGGCATCTCGTACAATCTGCCCTCTTGTTGCCGGATATTTCAATTTGCTGTCGGAATAATTGCGGTCAAACTTCCGCATATTATCTTCGCACGTAAGGTCTATGGTCACCGTTTCGTCTTCCGGCTGTTCAATAACTGTCACTGTGCAAATACGTGTTTTTTCAATAACCGCATTTTTATGAACTATGATTGTATCACCGGTTGAATCCAGTATTTGTTCTCCAGCTGAATCTAACAGTTCACTTGTATCCTCATTTTCAATCTGTAATCCAACATAACATATGACTTCTGCTCCCTCAAAATCGTAATCGGAGTACTCACCGTCAAAATTATTAATGCTAAGATTCAATACATTGATGATTGCAGAACCGATGTCAAAGCTACTATCATTAGATACGGAATCTTCGAATTCCATTCCGTTTTGCCACAGATTGGCACTGGTCAGATTGAGTACAGTTCCGTCTGTAAGTGTGATATCTGCATACTTGAGGTACTGCACGTCCATTCCGTTCTTGACTTTTTCTTTCCATCTGTTAGATAATTTTCTCATGCATTACCTCTCAATCACATCAAAACTGATAGATTCTGTTCTCTGGTTTCCATGCCACCACCATTTAACAGGCGCACTCCTGTCACCAACATAAAATGTTCTGGTTTCGTATTTTCCAGACATCATATCTGGATATGTAATTTGGATGTACTCGGGATTGAACGCTTGAAGGATCTTAGCTGTAGTAGCCCAATCTTTACCTTTCCACTGCAAAGCTAATTTTCTTTTTTGCGCTACCCTGTTTTTATGCATGACAGAGTCATCAGATCTTCCTGATTTTGCCGCTGATACGTCCTGTAATCCCCATGTGTAGGAAGACGGGCAAGGCATCGAGACACCATTTACTTTTAAAAATATTTCTGCCATATAACACCTCATAAAAGAAAAATCACCTTCCCGAAAGAAGATGCTTAATTACACGAAAATAGCGCCTATCGCTCTGATAGACGCTTTATGATTCTTTATTCTATCACATATACAAGGTGAGATTCAGTAAGAAAAAGTTATATTAATGTTTCTTTTGGATATCAGAAATGAATCTTTCGAAGTGTTCTTTACAAAATGATTCATAATCCGTGTTTACCATAAGAATTGCCCGATTTTTTCATCCTACCATTTCTCCTTTAACTGATTAATTGGTGTTCCAACTACTCCAGCACTTTCCCCACTGTCGGTTGCTTTGAAATAAGCACCTTTGATTTGTGGATACATAAATTCGAACATCAGATAATTCGCAGCATCGCAAAGATACTCCGTGTTACCAGTTTCTTTATATTTTTTAATGCACATATCGTGTGATTCAATCGCATTTACCAGACGTTCTCCAAAATTATCTTTTGCCGTGCCGTATTTGTAAAAGCTTGTTTCGCACCGGTTTTGTCTCAGTTCATCAAATCTGTCTGAATACTCTGCCGGCATTTCTTTTCCAAGTCTACTCATTTCTTTCTCACTTTCTAATTAATTACTGTATTATTTTAAGTCAGAATCAATTTGAATCGTTTACGTGAAGAAGTTATCACCTACGGTATTTTAAATGGATTTTGGCTCGTTTTAATTGCCTGTTGCCACAGGAACTATTCGTTTTTATTTATCGCTTATCAACTCTATTTGGTCTGAAAGTTTCATTGCAATATTTTTCCTAATATCACCTTTTATGAAATGAAAAATACGATAATTGGTATCTTCTCTGAATTTTGTATCAAAATACATGTCAATGCATGATTTATAAATATACTCAAAGCCATAAGCATCTATCAACTCAATCATCTCGTCTGGTACTGTAACAATTCCTTCTACTACGGTTTTTATATATTCTTCTTTTAAATGAACATGGCTTTTGCCTAGTTTAATTTTGTATTTTTCCAAAAAATATAATATGACATTAGTGACATTTGTTTTCAATTCTTCATACTCTTCGCATCCTACATCATTCCAATATTGGTTTATTCCTTTCCTCAAAAGGATTTCGCTTATTCCCATTCCGAGTGGAGACTGGATGCTCCTTGTTTCCGGCTTACCCGGACATGGAGAATCTACTGGTACTACTTTAGTAGTATCAGAATCTTTAACCCTCTTTTTATAAACCTCATCTAAATCTTTATTATAGTTCTTATTAATTAAAGAGTTTCCATTTTGGGGAAGTTCCATTTTCCCATTTTGGGAAATTCCATGGTTTTCCTTGTTTTGGGAATTTGGAAATTCCTCTTTTGGGGAAAACCAGTGTTTATCATCATTTGGCACTACTTTTTCGTGATTTTCCTCTTCTGGTAAATTCTGATTTGAGGAATTCACGTCACTTTGTTCCGCTTCGTTGTCTTTGATAATTTCAAGAGCAATTTGTTCTTTCCATTCTTTAATAGCAACATTTATTACTTCATCATTAGGTCTGATATGCGTTGTTGGAGCACCATTAATTTTAAATTTTTCAACAACTACCAAATTTCTAGCTTTTAATTTTTTCATCGCAGAATCATACTGCTTAGGTGCAACTCTTATTTCGTTTGCCCATTCATCTCTACGCCTAGCAATCCAAAAATAACCTTTCTTTTTGATTTTTGTTCTGACGCACTCATTTTTTGAATCTTTATCAAACCAGTACATAATTTGAGATAATAAAACACCTGCTGTTAAATCACCTGCAATATCGATATAAGCATGCAGAGTGTGATTAAATCTATGTGAAAATATGTAATCTACTTTTCTTTCTAATTCATTTTGGGATAATTCTTTGATTTGTTCGCTCATAATAGATAACCTCCATGTCGTTAATGCGTGACTGCCTTGTAGCCACAGATCCATGATTTATAAAAACAGTAGGCAGGTGTATCATGGAATTACACTTTTCGGGAGCTACCCTAGCCTACTGGTTTTACCAAAATTATTTTTCAATAAAGACATAGCCGTGTGATTGCAATTCATCTATGGCTCTGTCAACAACCTCTTTATCTTCTAATGATAATTTATAAATTTCCTCTACATTAATTCTTTCACTATCAAAGCTCATTATAAGTCCATAAATTCCCTTGGCTTCAAGAGATAAATTGTTGTTAAATAAAATTTTCTTATCAACTAATCCATACGGTTTCATAAATACCTTTCTCTTTGCTTTACCAAACAAAAAAAGAGCACACCAAAGAATCGTGAGGTTTTTCCCTCGTTTCATCTTTAGTGTGCTCTCTTCTTAACGTTTATGCATTTATTATATTACCACATCCATACCGTAAAATCAATATGCCGGGGACGGATTCATGCGGTAATCTGTGTTGTTCTGAGCCTTTGTGACAATTCGTGCCAGTTCACGCTCGTTCACTTTGATGCTGTTCATGATGTACTCCGGCGAAGAACCGCCAAAGCCACCATTGTTCATCAAAGCAGTAACTACACCACGCTCAACAGCTTCCATGATCTCATCTTTCGTAAGTCCCATGTTGCCGTCATATCCAGACATGATACTGTCGGCAATGGATTTCATGGCTTTCTGATTTTCAAGTGGAAGAACGGCTTCCTGTCCTGCTTCGCCTACACCAATGACAGATGCATTTTTGAACAAACCACCTTTTGCATACCAGTTCGGACTATAGACAGGGGTTGAACTGGTACCGCCGTTCCCAAGGCTATGTGTTTTCCACTGAGAAATATAATACGAAAGCGTAGGCATTCTCACGGATTTCATTCCATTTCTTAATGATTGAGCCGCATTATGGCCAATGCTGTACATATCACTGAATGCGCTGCGAATAGTTCTCATAAAGCTATTTAAAGAGCTATCCATACTCTTTGACATACTTCCAGAAACATAAGAAGAGATATCTCTTCCGATATTCTCCCATTTCTTATAAGCAATGTTGTACTGACTTTGGAAATGGCTTGTTACAGATTTGTCCATATTTCCAAGTTCTGTACTTACGGCATTTTTCATCTCCCTTGCCTTTAATGTCGCTTCTCTGGAAGAATTTCCCCATGAGCTAGTAGTTGTAGTTTCCATGCCTTTCATGTAAGTATCAGCCTGTTTCTGGATTTCCGAGAAATCATCTGTGGCATTTTTTGCCATTTGATTTGTGGCTGTTTGAGTGTCTCTTGATGCCTGTCCAACTGATGTTGATATAGTCTGCTGTGCACCAACGATATTCTTGTCCGCTGCTGACTTTGTAGCTATTGTTGCGTTTGGGAAGTCTTTTGCAAGTTTGCTGTTCAGTTCATCAAGTGGAACTCCTGCATTCTTCAATGAAGTGTAGACTGTATCTAATGCATCTTTGGTATTTGTGATAGTTCCACCATTATTAGCATTATCAAGTTCGTCCATGGCTGTTTTGTATGAACCACCAAAATCGTCAGATTTCAGACTCAATAAGTATAGCTCGTCTTTCAAATCCGAAATACTGATTTTTGATGTATCGAATTTACCAGCTGCTTCTGACACGCCATCTCCAAGTGCGGAGATTTGATTAGTCATGCCCTCAACAAATTCAGCCGATACACCGGCCTGTGCGCCATACTGCTCAAGAGCTGTTCTAGCTTGCTCTGCTGAAACACCATACTCAGAAAGTTTGCTAACCATATCAGCATACATTTCGTCATGAGTTTTTCCAAGTTCTTCGTCCTTTTCAATCAGCTGCCATAATGCTTCTGACTGCTCATTAGTAAGATTCGCTACATTAGTAAGCTGTGTTGCGTAATCATGGAGATAACCACCATACTGTGTAGTCATTCCATTACCACCTTGCATGGTCTCAAAAAGTCCTGCTAATTTCTTGGTAAGTAATACTGCACCATCTACTGCAAGAGCAATTCCACCACCAGTTGCAACAAGTGAGCCTAACGATGTCCCAAGAGCCGGAATAGTTGTTGAGACTGCTTCTGTGATTGCGGGACTCAGCATACCTTGTACAGCTTTAGAAAGATTTCCAAATACAGTATCACCTGTAAAAAACTTAGTAATTGTATCAACTAATGGCATGAGCTTATTACCAATAGCAAAAACAGCCATTGCCTGAACAAATGTGCCAGCAGATGTTGTTCCAAGTCCTTCCCAGATTCCACCAAGAACGTCTCCGATAACCGTAAGTAACTGTGCAAGATGTTTTCCCCAGTCAATTTCACTGAGGAATACGCCTACATTGTGGCCAAACGCTTCCCAATCGACACCTTCTGCGATGTCAATTAATGATGTCAAGAGATGATTGATAAAATTTTCAAGTTTCTGTCCATTCTCTTTCCAGTCAAATTCTTGCATGAAAGTCACAATACCACCTGTGATATTATCAACCATTTCATCCCAATCAAAGGTCGCAGTGAAAGAAGCAAGCGTATCAAAAGTACCATTCAAGCCAGTTGCGAGTGTATGAGCGATTTCACTAAAACTAATCTTTTCGAAGATTCCATTCAAGCCTTCTGCAACAGCTGTTCCAATTTCTCCATATTGAAGATTTTTCACGAATCCAGAGAAAATATCCCAACCACGCATAAAGGAATTTCCAAGTAAATTACCAAAATTGCCCCAGTCAACTTCACGAACAAGCCCCATAATACCATTTGCAAATTTAGCACCAAGGTTCTTCCAGTCGATTCCTTCCAGAAGTTGGTTTGCAGTATTTACAATAGTATTCATACCGGCACCAACAGTACGTCCCATCAAATCCCAGTTGATGTTATCAACCATACTGTTAAATGTTTGGGTGAATGCGCTGGTGAATTTAGTGATGTACGGGCCTACGTTATTCCAGTTAATGAAATCATAAAGCTTTTGCATTCCCCAGTTGATGCCATCAGCCATGATTTTTCCAAGGCCTTTCCAGTCTTTTCTCTTAAAGGCATTTACAATGGCATCTGCCATTTCATTTGCCCTGTTGGACATTTTCTTGAATGCTTCGTCCCATGCTTTTTGATATGCAGACAAAGCATCGTCCAAAGCTGCATCAAGTGCTCCGATATGCCCCAAACCGCCTTTTCCAGAGCCAGAAGATGGATTACTTGTACTACCAGAATCAGAATTGTCATTAAGCTGATTCAGTTCATCAAATGAAAGAACTGACAATGTTTTTTTGAGCTTTTTGGCATTCTTATTTGCAGTATCAATAGAATCACTAGCATTATCCATATCATCCGCAATGTTACTTGTATCTACAGAAATACCGCCAGTAGATGATACAAAGTTAGACAGTTTGATTCCAAGAAGTTTTGCAATATAAGCGAACATTCTTTGTATTGCGATTACTATTGCATTGATATATGGAAGTACTGTTTGCAGTATAGGAATGAATAAGGAACCTATTGTTCTACCAAGGGATGCAAAGTTAGATTGAAGCATACGAATCTGATTTGCCGGTTGATTGATCGTGTTTGATAAATCAGCCCATGCATACTTAGAGTTGTTCAGCAAGATAATCGTTCTCAAAATCGTTTTATCTGCCTGAGATAACTTTGATATGCTGGTGTCGATTCCCAGATTGTATAATTCTTGTTGCATATTAGCATTACGGATATTGATGCCGTACTTGTCCATTGCACGGCTCATACCAGTCAAGCCAGATGCCATGTCCTGCCATACATCCTCGAAGTCCATGTTTCGTACAGAAGCAAGATCTGCGCCAATCATAGTGAGTGCATTAGACAATTTTAATGCAGTCTCTGATGTATCGCCCATAGATGATGCCATCTGTGCAAATGTTGCCTGATACTGCATTGTCTTTTCTGGGTCAAGTCCAAGACTGGCGGTATTGGTTCTAGCCAGTTCACCAGTATCTGAGATTTCGAAGCCTGTCAGTTTCTGTGAAAGCTGTTTTGCCCTTTCCTGGAATGAATTTGCATATGCTTCAGCGGATTTTATACCACTTTTTTTCCATTCGTCAGTGTTGATTCCTTCTGCCACCTGATTGAACGCAGAGTTGAAATAGTTCAGAGTCTCTACATAGTTCATTGCGGATTCTACTGGCGATGTCAGAACATCTAATGCTCTTTTTACGAGGAAACCTTTGGCGTAAAGAGCACTCAACTTATCAGTTACTGAACTCATAGGGTTTGACAATCTTCTTATTTTTTCACCAGCTTCAGAAGATGCATTTCCAATACCTGCGATTGCAGATACAGCTTTTCCGCCTAAAGAAATAGCTTTTGAAGCAAATTTTTGAAAAGCATTTGTCAGCCCATTGATTACAGTACTTGCTTTTGAACCTAACGAAGAAAGCGTGTTAAATGAATTCGAAACGCTACTTGTGGCACGCCCTACTTTGCTTCCAGACGATGCTAATACTGCAAGAGCTTCTGTCATTCTTATTGTACTCGAACTGATATCTGGTGCGCTTTTCATTACGTCAAAAAACTTCAAAACCTCTTGCGCGAGAGTTGATAATTGACTTGCAGTCTTTCCAGTTTTATCTCCTGCACCAGCTAATTTTCCAAGAGAAGTAATAAAGGCATTGGTGGATGCTGATACTTCACTCATAGAGCCTAATTTAGTAGCCGCATTATTTAAACCTGTCGCAAGATTCGGAAGTTCCTTTGATACATTGCCGATATACTGTCCTGTACCGGAAAGCTTAGCTATAGCGGTTGTGAACCGGCTAACGCTCGGAGAAACATCTGGAATAGCATCAAGTTTCTGCATCTCAGTAAGAATTTTGCCTAATTTCCCTGTATCAAACTGACTGAAATCAGATTTTCCAAGACGATTGATAGCGTTTATAGCCGCATTCAATCCATTTGCTTTGAAATTCACGCTGCCTAAACTTTTTAAAGAATTGGAAAAATTATTTAACCGGCTTATGTCAAGATTTCCAAAAGCAGTGTTTAATGTATCTAATTTTTTTACAAGGTTATTAATAGACCGCACCGCCTGAGTTGTGCTACTCTCTATTTGTATATTGAGGGTATCTATGGTATTATCGGCCATTAAAGCACCTCCTTTTAATCAAAAAAATAAAGGGCAGACAAGACTTTTAATCCTGCCTGCCCTCGTCATTATTACCATGATTCAGCTCAAAATTTGCTTGCATGAGTTGCAATGTCATGAGCAACCTGTCACGTTGCCGTTTCTTTTCTGTTTCAGAAAGATTCTCTTCATCCTCTTGCTTTTGCTTTTCGGCTGTTTGTGAAAATGGTTCTTTAAGGTATTCAGCCTTTGACTTTTTACCAATAAGCACATTTGCAACCGCAGTCTGAACTGCACACATCGTGTACATGTTGAACTGCCATGCTTGCGAATCAGCCATTTTTTGTTTTAATTTGTAGGCTTCCATATATGGTTCTAAATCATATGGTGTAGAATCCATAAACTTTTCTTCTGAAACACCGATTGATAAATACAATGGAAGTAACTTTTTATGAACTACTTCTGGAAAAGTTAGCTCTTCTTCTTGTGATCCTGCGGAGTCTTCGGAAGTTTCTTTTCTTCCTCCGATTTCTCCTCCATTGCTTTTACCATTCCGGATAAAAAACCGTTCTTTTCAAGCTCCTGACTTGCTTTTTCAAATAAAGTAAATCCATTATGAGGATTTTCCTCTGTGGATTCATCTTCGTAGTCGTCCAGAAGATCGCACACTTTATCGTATGCAATTTTCTTTTCTTCTTCGGTTTCATATCCGAATTCATCCTTGTGCTTTTTTTGCAATCCTACTAGAATCAGTTCTGGAAGCATTTTAATCATATCTTTCGGATTGTTGATTGCTCCCATAGAAGACACTTGTGTAAGAATGTCTGACTGAGTAAGTACGCCATATCCGAATTTTACTTTGTATGTTTTGCCATTCGCTGAAAAACTAAACATGAATTATCCTCCCTGCTTTACATCTTATTCAGTAGCCGCTGTCGGCTCAATTTTGGTATCCAGTCCCTTATATGTATTGATGATAAGAGAAATAGACATGGTTGCTGCTTCGTTCTGTGCAATTTCTGGCATTGGAATTTCGCGACCGCATTCTGCAATAACAAAGAACGCGTCTGACATATCCGGGAATGATACCTGAAACCAAGTTGCCAGTCCTGTAGTTTTTGCAGCCTTAGAATCTTCGTACAGTTTTTTAATCTGTTTAACAGATTTATCTGGATCCATGATAAATTCAATCTCCCAAGTACCACCTGTATCCTGTCTACCAGCTGCATACTGTGTCAGATAATCTTCCAGTGCAGAAACATCAATCTGTTCTGTGTCAAGAGAAATACCGCCGATGGAAGAGGCTTCTTCCAGCTGTGTGAATTTGGTAGGTTTTGTGCCTTTCACGGTTTCAACAGCATATGAAAATTTCACACCAAGTGTAGTTAATCGTGCCATTTTGGCTCCTTTCTGCCTTTCGGCTATAATTTGTTGCAATAAAAAAGAGCCTTAACGGCTCTGGTTCTAGTACGTAACCCTGTACCGGGAGATAAAAGGATCACCTCCTTCTAGTCTTCTTTGCTTGCCTGCTTTACAATCTGATTTACATAATTACTAAGTCCTGCAACGAGGATTCCCTGTGTGATTGCGGTAAAAATTGCCATTGCGATTTCCTGTGCGCCAGATATAGCGCATGTAGCAATAACATAAATTCCACAAATCAGAATGCCTAAAGCACCAAGGATTGCCGGGATATATTTGTCCGGTATGACTTCGGATTTTTTGATTCCCATTCCGATAAAGTACAGTACAACCGCGACAATAAGAAGTTCCGGTTTCACGTAATTCATAATCTGTTCCATGTTTTTCTCACTCCTTTCCTAGAGTAATGTGCCAGTATATATCCGGCTATATCTGCTAACAACACGTTTTATGCTGTTATCAGCATTATTTTGTCTTACGGGCCCGTATATCCTACGGAACCCCATGCCAACCATAGCCTTGTGACTGGCATCGTCAATTTCATATACTTTTGAAGAAGCTTTTGAACCAGTCGCATAGGATTCTGATTGGAAAGATGGTGTTGTCGCACACTCGTCCCCCTCAAGATTGCCACGTGATGTTGGATTTCCAAGCAAGAACAAACGTGCGTAAACCCTTTTGTTTGAAGCTACCGTCTGACTTTCGTCATTAGAAAAGTTTCCTTTTCCTACAACGGGTTCAATAGTTGCTTTCCATCGTTCAAATACATCCGAAACTGGATTTTTCACTACATCTGGCATCTCTGTCACCACCTTGTTTTGAGCATAGAAAAAGCACCCACCATTTCGGTAGATGCTTTTATATCTTACAGTATACATAAAACAGACGTTATATTCAGTAAGAAAAGGTGTTATGTTTTTATGCAGAAAACACTTCTTTTGCGATTCTACGGATATTCTGCATAATTTCTACGCTCGCTTTGTAAACGGGCATTGTAGCCTCCGTACCGTAAGAACGTACCCATTCGCCAGAATCTGCCACATATACCCACGATTCGTTTTTTCCTTTGCCCTGTCCGTAAGAACCGATTGTGTAACCAAATTCTTCTCCTTTTGGATGGGGGCTTGTTCCTGCCGGAGTGTTGTACGAAATACCTGCACCGAATTCAATGAAATTCAGATCAGTTCCCTCGCACACAAGAGTTGCCTGCGCGTAATTTCCGAACCTGTTGATTTTGATGTAGGTATTGTGGTTCCTGTCAGAATCTCCCTGTGCCAACATAATATTTTCGTCTATGACAGGAATTCCCAATTCGCAAAGCCTTTTAAGAAATACTTCATTTTTATCGCAAAGACTGTTTTGATATGCTTTCAATTCTTTGATTACATTTCCAATAGATTTTTGGCTCAGATTGCATTTGATTACTCGTCCGTTCATTCTTCTGCACCTATCTTTTTAATTCCATATCTAGCCAGATTTCCTCTTTGCGTATCAAGGATTTTCTTCAAACGGTAATCTGGCGGTGTTGTAGGAATACCATCTTCCAGAACCAGATTTCCCAGTGTGTCAACCTGTGGCACGGTATCAATCCAAAATACATCTCCCTCTTGCGGATGGAAAGAACGGTTGAAAGAAGTAATGTACCTGTCGTAATCTGGAACAATACCAGCGGACAATTCTTCTGGTGTTCCCGCGGTAGATGATACAGAAAACTTAAAGCTTTGCGGTTGACTGTATGTCGGTACGGTATCTATTCCCTCAAGTGTTTCGGTTACTCTTGACCAGTGTACGGTCTGTTTCTGTCTTTTTAATCCTCTCATAATACTTTCTCCAATGCAAAAAGGGGGGAACATTTCTGCTCTCTCCTAAATGGTTGATTGTTTATTTTATTTCAGTTTCGTTCTACACTTCTTCAGATTTATCCATCTCAGAATCTGCATTGTTCAAGATTGCGAACACATCTGTCCTCCGACTTCAATCTTTACTCTCATGTCTTTTCTTCTGTTCTTAATCAATATAAGCCCTCTTTAGTTAATATCATAGCTTTCATCAAAAGCAGTGTCAGTATTTGAAATACTTAACTGATACAAAATTTTATTTGCAATTAGTCGCATACCTTTATTACCTGGATGGGATGCAACACCAGCACTATCAACTGTTATTGTACTTCCGTCATCTTTTTCAATTTTAGCACCAATATAACTTCTATTTTCAGATATTGCTAAATTACTAATATCAATAAAATTGCATTGTAAGTCATTGCAAGCGTTGCTTATAATATTTTGTTTTTCATTTGAGCTGTACCATTCACCAACCCAACATACTCTAGCATTAGGGCAATTTGTTCTAACATATTGTAGTAATTTTTTACAAGATGTCTTAAATGTGTTTAATTTTTCAGTTGTATTAACGTTATCACCCAGTTGGATTATAACAAGTTTTCTATTTTTATTTAGATTTACTTTAAGTGTTGTTTCCATCCAATTTGTGACAGTATCAATATTTGTAGCGCCTTCAAAATCAGTACCAGAAATTTTATTAAACACTAAATTCGGTTCATTGTTTTTAACGTATTCTGTTACATAATGATAATAATCATGATTTGAATTTTGAGCGCACATACCAAAAGTTCCAAAGCCTAATAACAATGAATTACCTATAAATAAAATATCATTAGGAACAACTGGTAAATAAATAACATTTCCATCATCTGTAATTAAAGGATAATATTTTTTACCACTTGGACTTGTTAAATAATTATTTATAGTAGGTAGTACACTGTCTTTATCATATTTTGTATTTAGTTTATTTTGAATAGCTATTACTGTATCGCTTAAATTTTCTTTAGCAATATCCATGCCAGCAAATTTATTTATTTTAGATTGTAATGTGTAGATATCAAAACTACTTATTCCATCATTAGCGATAACAAAGTTTATTCCTTTTGTTTCATCAAAATTTGAATATACAGATAAATTAGCAATATCAACATTAATAATATTTTCTTCACATTTTGTGATTGTTTTTAAGTGTTGATATTGTTCATTGTTATTTTTTTTAAAAAAATGAGCAAATAATTTAACTGTTCCTAATAAATTTTTAATATTGTAATAAACACTAATTATATTTTTACTATTAGTAGGTATAATAGTTTTAGTAATAATACCACTATTTCCAGTTTCAGATTGAATATCAATATGTGCGTATTCATCATATAATGTAACGTTGTTCGTAAGTCCCCATTTTGAGCAACCGTTAAGTCCTTGTAATTTAGTATCAACATTTACATTATTCGATTCTATTGTTTTAAAATTTTCAATGTATTTAATAATAGCGTGTTGATATTTTACTTTACCCACTAAGCATCCAAGTCTAAAATATTTCCATTTTTTATTAATATCCAAAATAATATTATTATTGTTATTAAAGTCTGCTTTTTTAATACCTTTAATAAAATTTTTAGATTCATCATAAAAAGCTATTCCATCAATATCATATGCAGTGCAATTTGATATTAATATTTGTGTTGTATTTGGTATTTCAATAAAATCTGTTGATTTAAAACCAGTAGGGTTTTTTTTCAGTAGTCCATCTAAAGCGGATATATAACCATCAATATTAAATTTATCTCTACATAAATTCAACACATCTAAATCTTCCTTTAGTGAATCAGTTTCTGTCTTTGCTTCTTTGAATTTGTCGCCTACGGCTTTGGAGTCGGCAAATGCTCCATATTTACTCAAAGTTTTATCTGAGATAGGCTTGTCTGCTAAGCCTGGATACCCAACTGGAATATCTCCGTTTTGAGTATGGATTTTTAAAATTGATTCTGCCATGAACTACCTCCTAAAAAAATAAGTACACCATCATCATTTACAGTTGGCAAAATAGGGTTTTCATTTATGCAATCATTTTTTCTACTCCAACAGGGGACACATAAGTAAATTGGTTTCCTAAAACATCTTTTGCAACGCCAATTACAAAGCATCCGTAATCGGCAAGCATATTGCACACAGATTCCTCTGCTTCAACCCAATACTGTTTCTTGACCATACGGTGAAGTTTTGGCAATAAACCATAACTGAACATCACACAATGCCCTAACTCATGGATAAACACACGGTTCAGAAGTTCTCCATATAGATTATTTGCAATCGAAATTGTCATTGTGGAATAATCCGATACAGCAAGCGTTCTATTGCCTGTACGGTCAATTAACACGCTGTCGTGCGGAAATACGAACTGCACTCTCCATAAGTCCCCGTTCATATAGAATTGTTTTAGCATGGTTTCTCACCATCCTTTTCATATTAAATCAAGTCCTTTGAATACTTCAAAAATCTTTGGAGATTGAATTGCAAACCAGTCAACAGTAGTTTCGTCATGCCCAAATTGCTCCATATGTTGCCAATTACACTGCAATCCGCTTTCTGACAGGAATGCATGAATAATTTCGTGTCTTAACTGCTTTTTCTGTAAGAAGTCAAAATCACCAATGTTATTTACGTTGTCCGTTCTGATAACAATTTCCTTTGCAGTATTATCTGTAAGGCCGTCAATATCTGCATTTTTAAGTTCTTTTGGAATAATTCTGTAATTCGTTCCAAGAACATTTATTACACATTTTTCCATCATCAATCTCCCTAATTAAAAAGCCCCTGTTACATTCCTGTAACAAGGGCAAAATTCATTTAATATTCAATTCATCTGCTGTATCAGACGAGTTAAGTCGGTTTTCATCGACTGTCTAAGAGTCGCATCTGCATCTGACCACATCTCTGTAAGATTTCTGACGATATCGGATGTATATTCTTTCATAGAATCATCCATCTTACGCTTGGAATCAGAATCTTTGGAATCATGGTAATGCCTGCGATTCTCGCTGTATCTGTCATAGCTTTCGCCATATCTGGACTGCTTATGGTTCATTCCATCCATCCTCATATCACTACGATCTGGATGATATCCCATGCGGTACATATTACGTTCGAACTCTGGATTGTTCAGATACTCTTCCATCCAGTCATTATCTTCCATGTACAGATACGGCTTGTATCCCATACGGCTTCCTCTGCCTTTTGGTGCAAATCTGCCATTGGAATAACGATACCTATCATATCCCATGCGTCCAAGATACTTCTCTTCCTGTTCGCATTCGTCCATAGCTTCTACGATTCTGTAATCCTTATCTGCACAAATCGCACACTTTACAGCTTCCATGCAGTCTTTCAAATCGTCCCAGTCTTGAGCGCTGAGATTATCAAAGCCATGTGTTTTGGCTTTTTCCATAGCCCATTTTCCCATTTCCATTGCAACTTTATGCATTACAGTGCCCCCTTTCTAACAGCCTGTGTAACAGGTGTGTCTGTTGTTGGGGCTGTACCATTAATTGCAGTTAAATTATTACTCGGACTACAAGCCGGGTTTCCTAGCATCTTGAATACTCCACCAGTTGCACTTGTAGCTACTCTGGTTGCGTACTTCGTTCTGGTTCTTACGCCACAAGCTGTAACCTGTGCGCAGCAACGATTCTCTAGCGGATACAAAGTTGTTCCTGTTCCTATTTGAATCATTACCGGGGCAGTAATCGTAGTGGCTTCTGGTATGCTTTGTGCGATAACAATGCAATACTTTTCTCCATTGGAATAACTGCCTGCCGGGAGTGTAACCACAAGATTCCCACCAGTGAATGCGACAGACTGGCTTATCACAAGATGGTTGCAGAGCTTACAAACATTTTTACAACTCATATTTCTACCTCTCAATCAAATAAGAGGTGAGCCGCAACCCACCTCTTAGAATTAGTCAACCTCTAAGGGCGAGTTACTTAGCAGCAACCGTTTCCATATCCGTTGCATCCACCGTAGTAGGTGTTTGGATTTGGAACAACGTAGGCCGGGATAGCTGCCGGATTGATTGCATTGATTAACTGCTGAGTCTGAGAAGCCATAGCAGTTGTAAGTAATGCAGACTGACGATCCTGAGATGCAGCACGTTTCAGATCAGAGTTCTCAGCCTGTAACGTTGCAATCTTATCATTTACCATAAAGTCAAGTATTGCTCTAGCATTGCTGTTCTGGTTTTCGATAAGGTCTCTGGTGTTGTTGTTCATTGTGTTCTGGAGAGCACAAGTGTTGGTTGCCAGGTTGTAGTTGATACCCTGGATAGCTTCCCTGTTGTCGCAGCAACACTGAGCTAACTGAGACTGTAATGCGTTGGTATTCTGCATACCGGCTACAGTATCAGCATTGATAGCCTGCTGAACGCCGTTGAAGCCTTGAAGCATTCCGACATTCATGCCATTAAAGCCACTCTGCATGGTATTGTTAAGAGAATATGTGCTGTCACAGATACCCTGCTGAATACCTCTGATACCATTCTGAATATCATTAAGGGCGAATTCCTCATTAATATCTGAACGGGTAGCCCATCCTTGGAAACCGGCACCGTTCGCACCGTTTCCACCATTGCCACCGAAGCCGCCGCCCCAGCCGCCAAAACCTCCCCATCCAAAGATAGCAAAGATCAAGACAAGCCAGATAAGTGAAAAGCCATCACCGCCCCACATATCATTGGCGCGATTATTAGAGCCTGTAGCGGCAGCAATGTCGCTAAGACTGTAATTAGAACCATTCATCATGTTTTTAGTCTCCTTAAATATTATTTACAATAGGAGACATCCGCGGCTGTCGTCCCAAATTGTAGCGATTTTTAATCACCCAATTATGGGGAAGTGTTATAATCCAAGGAATTTCTGGATAATTCCATCTGGAGATAAATGTTTTTCATTGAATACATTTTGTTGTATTTGATGTAGCTGGTCTGCATCACCTTTTTTATATAAATCCAAGGCATTTTTCAATGTTGGATTGTTTCCTGCAAATTTACTCATATCGTTCATCATGTTATCCACACTTCCGAACCTCTGAGAAATCATTTTCTCAAATTGCTTTTTCATCATGGCATTAGGATTGAAACTCATCTTTGCTTACCTCCGTTCTGCTTAGATACCGATGTCTCCGACATTTGTGTCGGGAACATGTTTTTTATTTCAGAAATCTCAGAGCAAACATCATTCCGAAGCTGATTAAACATTGCTTCAATGTCAATCTGTTTTTCTTCCTGCTTTGGATATTGTTCTTCTGGATTTATAAGCCGGTAAACAAAGATTCTGCTTTTTCCGTCTGCCTGCAATTGCTTTTTATATATTTCTGTTCCATCTGTCTTTGGATAGTAAACAGGGTTGCCAGACATATCAACGTCCTTTGCTTTTACAGTATCAATCCCATCAACCATCTGTCCTTGAAGCATTGGCATTTGCTGCATTTGTTGTACAGGCTGCTGCATCTGCATTTGTCCATATGGCATTGCCTGTTGATAGTTATTCTGTAATTGTGCCAACCTGTCTTGATACGGCTGTATTTGTCCGTAAGGGTTGCTCATCATTGGCTGTTGTGGATAATACGGATAACCTGCCATAATCTGTTCCTCCTGTCCGGGATTCAAGAATCATATCCATATCATCTATAGAACGATGCTTTTCCCATATACCCTCGTAAGGGTTTCTTAATATAATCATTACGTTTTCTCCTATGATTATATTATATAGGAAGGAACACTGTATTTGAACGTCACTATTTCGCCACATTTCCGCCATTATACAAAGAAAAGCCCCGAATATACATCGGGGCAACTTTGGTAATTTTCTTTTTTATTTTTCTATTGATTCGGTCTATGGTTCTGGGACTGTACCCCATTAATTCAGATGCTTCCCATAATGTTTTTTCGCCATAAGCCCGTAATCGAAATAATTTTTCTTCACGTGAATCAAAACCTGCTTCTTGCAAGTAAAATTTTCTTTCATCTTCTGAAAAATCCGCATAATTCATATAACTCCACCGTCCTCCCTTACAAGTGGAATCGATTTGTTACATAGGAAATACACCGCTCAACATAAATCCTACAACTGCTCCCACGACTGCTGTTATAATGCATACAATAATGGTGTCATAACGTTTGCCAGGGACTGCCATGAGGATTTTTAAATTGTTGTTCATCTCATCGACTGTTTCTTTGATATGATCTAAGTCATTGCTATACAGGGCAGTCTTCTGTTCAAGTTTATTAATTCTAGAATAAAATTCCTTGTGTCTTTCAGACTGCTTTTCCTGCATATCATGAATATTTTTTTCAATTTCTTCGAAGCGGTGATTGTTAAAGCACTCATGTTCACATCCCATCGCTTTTCCTTTCTTTCACTCCCTATAAGATTTTTGCTCTTTCCCTGCTTTAACGAGCAACCCTGCAACGTGCCGGGAGGAAAAACACATTGCGTTCCATCCCATCTTTTTTAATTGAAACTTCCAGCAAAAGGAAAAACACCATGATTAATATAAATTTCGGTTTCAGATTCCCAACTTCTATTTACAGAAGATTCAGAATGTGATCCTTGGAACTCTGCCCCCTGTTTAACCAGAAAGTAAAGCGCCAAGTCAAAAATACAATCATAGCATTTTTTCATGTCGTTTTTGATTTTATCATCAGTGTAACTAGAGGGGTAATTTCGCTTATTTTTAAATGAACGAATTGCCCGGTTTACAGAAAGAGTGAGTATGGACTCAGATTCTGGATTATCTGCTAAATAAAGTGATAATTCTTCCATAAGTTCTTCATTCATTTAATTCACCGCCTCTTTCTGCGTTACTGCTGAGATAATATTTCAGAAATGATACCAGCCTTATTAGTTGCTGTCAGGGCATAGCCATTATCACTTGCAAGCTGTCTTAACTGTGGCACAGTCATATTAGACAGCTCACTTTCTGCGTATTTATGTGTTGATTCTTCTGATTCAACACTTGCTACAGACGGTGATTGGCTGTTCACATTGAGACTATGCCCGCTTATTCCCCCTTTGTGCCGATAACGATACCGCCATTAGCTTTCGGAGCAACCGGAACGAATATACCGGACGCTTTTGTCCATACTGCAACCGGATCCTGTGTAGCCCACATGGACAGTGTTACGAAAGAACGGTTTTCTTCCTGAATGAACTGTCTGTATTCAAGTTCCTCAGGCGTCACGCCCCAGAGTCCTGTACCGAAAGAACCGTTTGCATCTGCTTCATACAGAGTAAATACATCTTCTTTGAAGTATCTGCCTGTTTTAAGAGAACCATCTGCTTTTCTGAAGCGGAATTTCTCATCGCAACGATCAATTGTGATTCCGTATTCCTGCATAAGCAGATTTGCAAGTTCCTGTTTTGTCAGAAGACGTTTGTTATCTGCTCCCAGAACTGCTGTCTGCATAGCAGTGTTATTTCTCATGTAGTTAATCATTTTGAGAGAAGTAAGGGCTTTATTAACTACATAACCATTGTCTTCTGCTACAGCTACCATTTTCTGGATATCTCCCATGATATCTGCTTCTGGTGTAGCCCAGTTGGTAAGTGTTACTTTTGCAGTTGCTGGAACACCATAATTGATTCCCATATCAACATGATTTTCTTTGATTGTTACAGCACCAGTAGAAAGGAACTGACCTTTCATGACATTTGCTCTTGCAACAACGCCTTCAAACAGGTTAGCTGCATCGTCAAATACAAAGTTTTTCAGTGCTTCGTTGTCCGGCACACCATTTTCGATTGCCTGACGTAATCTTTCAGACTGATTGATTTTTCTTTTAATGAAAAGTTTTTCAGTCAGTACTTTTTCGAATCCTGGTCTTGTACCGATTTCTGCTTCAGTATCAAGAGCATGAACAAACGCTACTTCTGGAAGTCTCTGTCCGGCCATAAGTCTGTAATATTCGGCTTTCAGATATTGTGTTTTTATATCTGGAAAAATAGTATCAAGGATACCAGGTCTTTTTACATCAAAACTCTGGGAGAAATTAAGTCTCTCTTCCTCTGTGATGGATTCTAAAACATTAAATGGCATTTGTTATACCTCCTTAATATACTGGATCTTCTGTGACCACAAAAACGATACCTGATTTCTCAAGTTCAGTTTTTGCAGTTTCATCAACTGTTACCGGGAGTCTTTTTTCAAGAACACGACCTGCAATAATCACAGAAATCGGTCTTTTAGCATCATCTGTCATATCAACATCTTCAAACACAATGCCGATTGCGCCTGTTGCATTTGTCGGATATACAGAACCTGCTTTGATGATTTTCTTAGTTCCAACTGTTTCAGCATTTGTCTGATCTGCTGTGTAAGTTTTGAGTACTAATTCAACCTCAGATTCAAGGATGTTAGGTCTGGATTCATACTGCTCAGTTTTCATAAAAGCCATATCTTTTTCTCCTTTACTAAAATTAAATATTTACCGGGGCATTATCATCTGCTGCCTTGGCTTCTTGATTCATTCTTGCTGAGTACGCTTTTGCATATTCAGATGCATCACTTTTCTTTGTCTCGTTACTGTCGCCAGCTCCACCACCCGGATTAGGCGTGTTTTCAAGGGCTTCTTTTTCCCATGCAGCTTTTGCGGTATCGAGAGTTGTTTTATTTACCTCGGAAATTCCATCAACAAAAGTCTGAGCTTCTTTGAGTGCATCTTCTGCATTCATATTGGAAAATGCTTTGATTGCTGCTACGTAGGCATCACCTTTCATTCCTGCGTTTGCAAAAATAGAAGTAATTTTGCCTGTCAGAGCTTCCTTCTGGGAAGTTGCAAGTGCAGATTCAAGATCAGAAATTCTTTTCTCGTTTGCAGCTTTTTCTTTCTGACGTTCAAGTTCTGCTTTTTCTGCATCAGTCATGTTTTGCTGTTTCAGCTCATCAAGTTCTTTTTGCAGTGCTTCTGCCTTATCAGCTTTTTCTTGTAATGAAGCATTTTTGTCTTTTTCTTTCTTTACTTCTCCTGTAACGGAATCAAGGTATTTAGACACCTGTTCATCAGACGGTTCCTCAATTCCCATACCGATAAGTACTTGTTTTGCCTGTTCTCTTGTCATGAAATCTCCTTTCTTCCAGACCAACACGCTTTGTTCACACGGTTCGCTCCGCACATGATCTGTGCCCGATTTGCGCTCACGGGCTGTTGCAATATTTTTGAGTATTAAAAAAGGAATCTCAGTTTTCCAAGATTCCTTAAATAATTGATGTAAAAGCGTCTATTCTTCACCAGTGGAATAAATTGTTGCTGATTGATTTTGAATTGATTTCTGACTAAAATCTTTAATCAATTCTTGTGCTTTCTTCATTTCTGCGTCTGGGTTTGCCAGTTCGGGATAAACAGTTCCAAGATATGGTAAGCTCATTTCATATACCTTTTGCGGATCGCTGAATAATCCACAAGTAATCAATGCAATAAGCGGGTGAATTTTATTCTTGAACAGATAATCAAGTGCCTGTGCTTTAACAAGCATGTTATCTGTTGGGTTTCTGGTGATTTTGACATCAAAATCTCTGGTAGAAATCTTGACATCATTGGAGGTTTTGCGAATGATGTTGAGAATAATTCTGACAGAAGCTTTTTCGGCTTCTTTTGTGAATGCTTCAACAAGTTTGGCATCTCGCTCTGCAAAATCCCATCCATTACGTAAATATACAGCATTACCAGTATCACCACCGGTGTTGCTCTGGCGGTTTGGCATTGCTTCTACAATCAGCATATTATTGTAAATGTCGTCTTTAGCAACTTGGCTCTCCGACTGGTTTAATTCCGCAGTCATCAAGTCAACATCTGACTGAACACCGTTTCCAGCATCTTTTACAGATATTGCTCCTAGCTTGACCATTTTCAAAAATTCATTCTCGTCAACTTCACAGTTTTTGAATTTCATAAATGCTTGAACAAACTGTTCAACACCGTTTAATCTATCCGACTGATACTTGTTGATCGCATCAAATGCTGTAATTGCAATTTCGACATCAGATAGCCGGTCATGGTTGTTTGGATACTCGATAATTGGGATTCCGCCAAAGCCATTAATGCCGCTGACGGTTACTTGTCCGTTCTTTATCTTGAAATATTGATTTGAAGAATAGCAAAGATAATATTGCTGATTCTCTTCATCTTTCAATATTTGAACAGATAGCATTGCTTTTCCTGTGTTTCTGGAATAAACAATATAAACATCTCCCGGATACGGAATAAAAATTCTAAATGGTGGTAAATCACGGTCTTTTGTCCAATCGTCTTCTCGTAGAATTGCTTTGTATGCAGTTCCTACGGCACTCTGGTATATTCCAAGCTGAATATTTCGGGCATCCGCATTTGCTTCGTCCAGATAATCATTCAGCAGGTCGACCTGCTCATTTATCTTTTTATCTGCTTTTTTCTTTTTGCAGACATATTGAATAGGTTCTCCATATATTTGTCCTGCCTTAAACTTGACAACTTCCAGAGCGTGATTTTCGACAACTCTGTTATTTACTTCCGGTCTCACAAGCTTTTCCCGATATAAGATTGGTTGGTCGCCTTTGTAGTACCGATAAAGATAATTAATCATCATTCTGTTTCGATTATGTGTACCAATCGTATCAGATAGAACTTGAACAACATTTTCGGTAGTAATTTGAGCTACGCCAGTGTAGGCAGTTTTTCTGCCAAAATCGCCTTGGCATAGGTCAACAAAATTACTTTTGCTTCTTCCCACTGCCTATACCTCCTGTTTTTGAGCATGAAAAAAGCACCGAGTTTTCACCCGATGCTTCATACATTTTCATCATATATTATACATAATCGGAAAGTTATATTCAGTAAGAAAAAGTGTTAACTTTTGAAATTAAGCATTTCTTTTACGTAATTTACTGCTTTCCCGTGGAATTGTTTAATATATTCTTCGTTGTATTCCATTTCATCTGCAATAACAGTTAGCTTTTTTCCCTCTATATATCGTTTGTACAAAAAATCATAATACTGGGGATTTTCCACAGACTCTATAACATCTATAAGTTTCTGTTTTTTCTCCATAAGCTCTACCACATTGTCAGCTAGTTCTCGCTGCGCATCCACCAATTTTGCAATTGTATCGCCTATTTTATCTTGGCTTCCAGAAGTTTGAACGCGTTCAATGCCATACGTCGAAGCACTAATGCTAGTAGCAAGCAATTTTAAGTGTTCGATTTCTTCCAGTTTGTTATTTATAATTTTTTCGTATCGTTGAATTTGATTTAGATACTCCTTTATATCCATACTATCTCCTTCCCCAAAATGGATTCTGCATTGCCGTTGCTTTACCACCTAATGGATTTTGTATGTACTCAGCCATCATAGCCAAAGAATCGATTCCGTCATCATGTGGTACTTTTGCCCTAGTAGTGTACGTAGTTACATTAGCCATAAATAATCCGTAATCAGACTTTGCTTTGTACTGACTTGGATGCAGAAAATAAAAATGTTTTGCTATATAGTCCGAATTTACAAGAATCTTTGTTTCTTTATTTGCCGACGTTGGTTTTGTCTCAATTTCAGCTCTGCACTTTCCAGTAATCATTTTCTGAATATTGTGTGCTACGCGGTTTCCGACATTATTTGATTCGAAACGAATCTTATGTGGGTTATGTCTTATCAAAATATCTGCTGTCTTTCTATCCAAAATGTCATAGTCTGTAGTATCATCAAACACCACATCAGGAAAGAAAAATTTATCTCCGTATTGGTATGCAATCGGTAATGATTCGAAGTCAGTTCCTTTATCTTTTGTATCACATACCGCCCATATTGCATCTGCATCTTTATCTGGAATGATGACGTATTCATCCTCGCATCCATCCGGCACGTCTTCTTTACTGAAAAAGAATCGTTTTAATTTATCCGGTGGCAATAATAATCCCTCACGTTCTACCGGCTGTTGCTGATAAAGACAGTTGTAAGAAATTTCATCCATGGATTCTTTAGCATCATTGAAATATTTCTCTGAGAATCCATTTACCGTAAATAGGAAATTACTTTTGCCGTTCTCATCAAGAGCCGGCACTGCAATAAACCTTGCCCGTGGGTTTCCGGCATATAGTTGTTGCAGTTTTCCGATAGGATCATGTACTGACCATCTAGTGGCAATATAAAACTCTTTGCATCCCTCAAGTCTACGGGAACGCAAGTCATTTACCACTTTTGTCCATAAGGTATCAAGTCGGTTCTTATTCAAAGCTTCTTCAATACCAGACACAAGGTCATCGGCAGTAAGAAATCTATTGCATCTAGTGGCACCAGTCAAAGAGCCATCAATAGAACGAAATGTCCATGTCTTAAATCGTCCGTTTCTTTCGAGATTGACTGTAGTTTCCTTTGCATTTGTTCCTTGAATTTCTACGTTAGGGAATATCTCATGCCACGTGTATTCCACGGGATCATTGATGATTTCCAGAACACCATCATAAAGGGAACGTGTCAGAATGCTACTGTGTGCCGAAGACAGGTTAAAGTCATTCGGGAACCATCCACCTACCAATGATAAAAAGAAATCTTCCAGAGTACTCTTACCGCAACCAGGAGGTACGCTTAATGCAAATATATCTAATTTGTCATCCATCAGGTCTTGCAGTGAACCTATGATGTTATGCTGTAAGAACACATTTCTTCGTGGTTCGTAGAATCGTTCTTTCGGGATTCGGTTCTTTTCAAGGTAAAGGAGCCCGCTGTCAACCTGATAGTTCTGTGCTTCCAACAACAAATACTGCCAGTACAAATCGTCAAATGAACCACTTCCTGTAACTGCCGCCTTTTTCGCAGCTTTATTATGAGCGTACCGACTGACTTTCATTGCCATGTTCCGTGCATCTGGATTATCCTTGAAAGGAAGGTCAATATTCATATTTAACAGCAGATCAAGGCAATCTTTTTGGTTTTGATAGACCGTCATATCGCTATTAATGATTTGATTTAAAATTGCCCGATACCATTCAAGCGAACCTTCTACAATTTTTGACATAAAAATAGAGCCAGACCTCCTTTCTTTTTAGGATTTAGTCTGGCTCTCGTGTGGCTCTTTGACTGGTTTATTTATTAAATTCCGTAAAAATATTTTCAATTACTTTCCATTCTGCGAATATTGCCATGAACAATAACGGAACCGCCGAAAGTCCCCAATGATTTTCAATTGTCATTTGAATTGTGGCTATCAAATAATCTGCTACCCATTTGAATATTATGAAATTCGCAATTATCCAACATATTTTTCTGATTTTGTTCATTTGGTCACGCTTTCTTGACTGGCCATTCAAAGCCAAAATCTGAACGTTTGATTTTGCATTGTGGGATTCCGTCTTTCCAGAAAACTAATCCTTCTATCTCGTGTTCAGAAAGATATTTCTTGATTCCCTCGAATGTTCTTTCGACTTCAACGATTTCTTTGCCGTGTTTTATCAAGGCATCGTAATCATCATTATACGGATTGCCATGAAAATGTTTTCCGTAAGCTTCATATGTGCCATCCGGCAATTTAAGACCTTGATTTGTCCACATTGAAGTTACATAATATGCTTCTACAAACCACTTATCAGACGGATTTTTCTCATCAACTTTTACCCATCCCGGCCAATGACCTGTAATCGCATCTGGTTCGCAACAGGGAATAAATCCCTCTGGTGGTATTTTACCCTTCTTGCAGTCGTATCGTTTATAAAATTTTCCGTCAATTACTGCACAGCAAGAACCATCATATTTCACTGTTGCAATTCCTTCTCCTTCAAGTACCCATTCCATGCCCGGATGCACTTTTAAAAGACCCTTTACAACCTTATGGTCTTTGAATTCTCGTTCGAATAATGTTGGTATCTTTTTCACTCTTATTCCTCCCACAAAAATTTGTCTGTTCCTCGTCCATTATCAACTACTTTTTTCAAGATAAGTATTCCGCACTTTTTACAATAATACGGATGGAAACGTTGATTAGAGTCACATGGCTTAAATTCATCAAAATCATAATTATAAGGATTGGATATCTCACATTCTTCAAAATCATGGTCACATTCTGGAATCTTCATTTAGTCACCCCCATCCGGAATCCCTAATTGTTTGTAAGTAAATACCGCTGTATACTTCTTCCCGCATTTGTAGCAAGTTTCCGTAATAGTGTAAGTCTTTTCTTTGTCATTGCATTTTGATTCTGTATCCGAACTTCTGAACTTGCATCCACCTGTCAAAATACATTTAATCCGTTTTGCGTTCATCTTGTTCTCCTTGTAAAACTTTTCTGATGCAATCCTCAACAAGTATAAAGTCTTTATATGACATACGCATCTCGCAATTGTAAAAATGCTTTCCAATTTCATTTACAATTAATTTATAAATTCTAAACTTGGTTTCTTCCGAAAGTTCGTCCAGTTCCACAGGTTTAGTCTTTTGAAGTTCTTCCGCATCGCTGCCGTCTGTTTCAATTTTTGAACACGCACAATCATAACAAGTACTCATACATTCACCTCGAATAAATTTACATTATTTTCTAAACCACCAAATATGTTTATCAAGAATATCTGCTTTTACATCACCATCAACATAACATTCACACCCCTCACCTGCAAATTCTGCCGGTGTTGTAAATTGTGGCATTCCATCTGGTTCCAATATGACACACGCCTGTCCAGAAATATAACTTGTTACAATGGCTGGTTCGCTACGCCACCAAACTTTTCTTCCGATAACATTTTTATCAAAATCAATTTTATTCAAATTCATTGGGTGCTCTAAAAAATCATTAATCATGCACTTCGCACGTTCAATTCCGCCTCTTACATCGCAGAATTTTTCTCCGTTTCTGGTAATAAACACGTTGCCAATCGTAGTTGCTTCAAATTCATCATGTCTGCATCGAGCGTAATTGTAAGGCGCATAATTTATTCCCCAGCATACGGGTTCTCCTTCGAATTGAACTAAATTCTCGCAATTTGGTTTTTCGTCCCTAGGATAAGCCCATAAATTGTTATTTCCGTATTTTCCACCGATTGTATGTATATAGCCTTCTATTAAAACGACAAAATACGGTTTCCTATTAATTACTGTGTCCCAGTCCATTTGACGCATTTTTAGTCTCGAAATATCTGTAGTCCTGTCTATTAACTTGATTATTGGCATCTGATACCCTCCTTTTTCATGTGTTCACCTCACAATACTTCTAAGCGAATCCCACCACTCGTCTTTTTCATTTACATCTTCTACTCGCTCAAACATAAATTTAAGTTTATAGATTCCAGATTCTGTTGTAGCTGAGTCGATATGCATGAGTTTGAATTTTCTTTTAAGACATCCAATTTCAAGAATGCATTCCTCCGGAAGATCAGTGTAATTCATGACGCATTCTACCCAAATAATCCGTCTGCCTTCTTCATGATGTACTTCAATGTCAGCTAGTGCATTAATGATTTTTTCATCAATAATCTTAATTGGATAGTTCACTACACCATATTTTTTCATACATTCACCTCAAACTCTTTCTTGCAGTTGCTACCCTTGCATTTCAATTTAAGATGCCGAATTTTTGTCTCTGGGCTAATTAGAAGTGCTTTCTTCTCACAAAAAGGACAACAATACCACAGTTTGCCATTGATGTTCTTTATTAATGCCCGTCCGTCCCACAGCTCCGGTGGGTTCATTACCTGAGAGAAATCTATTCCCTCAGATTCAAATGCTGATTTGATGCTCATTAAAAAATCTCCTTAAATTTTCTGCCGATCAAAACCATTGTCTTTGTTTCCCCAATACGGATATTGCTCTAAGCATTTTCTCATATACTCGTGCGGATATGATTTCGCAAAGTCAGCAATTCCTTTGACAGGTGCCTGTTGTATCTTCGTCCTCCATTCTGGATAACCTTTTGTTTCTACGCCCATGTCAGTTCACCACATGAACCTTTCTTAGATTTGCATAATATCGGTCAACTATTACGTCCAATGCAGTCTGAAGCTGATTGATTGTGATGCAATCGGACTGATGCTGCCTGTGATATTTTGCGATTTCTACAGATTCGTCATAAAATGGCGTATCTGCCTTTTCGTCCACCTGTTTTTTTAACTCGTTATTATAAGCACACATATTATCCAGTTCAGCCTGAAGCTCATTGATTTTCTCATTTTTGTCCAGAATTTCATGTTGCTTTGCTTCGCTCTCATCAGCCAGACGAACAACTTCTTCTTTCAGCTGATCTACTGTCCATGTTGCCATGTCTTCAATTCTCATAACTGCCTCCCTTAGATTTTGGTAAACGTTTCCATATCATAGTTATCACGGATATAGTCCACGCATTCACACAATTTCTTACGCAAAACTAAATCATTTGCGATGTCTGGATGCAAGGTATATAACATGCAACTGTTTTCTTTTCCGTCTTTCTGAAACTTCTTCCAGTCAAAAGTCATTGTGAACAATGGAATCCTCGTGAGATTTTTTGTCTTCTGTCTTATATAGAGATTGCAGAGTTTCTTAATCATGGCATCTTCTCCTATCTTGTAGACCACGTAACTATTTTATTCTTGCACTGTGGGCATATGATATATTTCTGCTTACGTCCACGTCCAGATGGCATATTTGTAGAAAACATTTTTTCTATGCATTCTTCTTTAACATCTTCTTTTTCATCGTATTACAACACTGCTCCGCATTTTCCGCAATTTATTCTTTTTAATGTTCCAGGAACTAAAATTTTAATCATTTTATATCACCACATTCCTCTATTAGTGCTTGACTCTCCAAGAAAGTTAGGTTGACAATCTTTTTTATCAAGTAATGTGGCCTTTGCGTTATAAATCGTCTTAATCCTATCAGATTCGAGACAAAATTCACTATTAAATTCAGTTTTGCAGTTTGTACAAATCCATTCTGCATCAGTTCTCAAACCTGCAGCATCTACGTCGCCGCCAAAGATATCCACTCCTGTATTGATTACCGTTCCTCCACAAAGTGGACATTTACGTTTATCTCGTAACAATAAATCATTTTCCATAATCTCATTTCTCCCTGTCTTCCCTATGTTTCATCTGGCACTCAATCATCTTCGCTACATTCTCACGTTCTTGTTTTATTCCATGTCCTTGACGAAACAACTCGCATTCGAGAATATTTCCGCACTTGGAACATTCATCGTTGATTTCTTTACCTACTATTCGCATTTCCATCCATCCTGTACCATTCTAGGCTTGTATATTTTCTCGGTGTATCCCTCACCGTTACATAAGTCGCAAGTGACTTTTATTTCTTTGTAATCATCGCAACACTCCCAGTATTGTGCACGATTTACTCTTTTGATAGTAGTTCCACTTCCACCGCACTTCGGGCATCTATAAATTTTATTTCCTTGTATTAGATTTACAAGGTCATTAAGAGTTGTTTCTCCACCGTATACATTTCTCAGACGTATCACTTCATGAATTTTCATTCTTTACTCCCTCCCAACATTCACAACTATCATCAAGACATCTAAAATCTGCGCAATGTTCACTGTCACCATTACAGCAAACGCCTTCGTATGTCGCGTACCATTTACATGTACAACAATAATCTTTTTCTTCCATAATCCACCTCTCTAAACAAAAATTCCAGCACACGGACTTGAACCGTAACTAGCCACCCAACGTGGAGTGCTGGAAACCAAACTATACCTTAGGAGTAATTTATTCCTACGATGGCAATTCGTAGGAGTTGAAAAGGGAAGATTCGAACTTCCATGTACATCCCATGTCCAAAGACACATGCTCACCCCATTACGATGTACTATCCTCTGCGTCTGCCTTTCTATTGTATCAGATTCATCACTGTCAATAGTTCCGCCACTTTTCAATCAGAGCATTATCACTCAATGCATCAAACGTCCATATAGGAGGGGATTTCCACCCTTTTACTCTCATGCCGCCGGCTAAGGTCACCTAAGTTGTGGGTTCAAACCTATGCTACCACAATAGCGTCTACGTATTCCGCCACTATATGGAATCGGAAAGGCAGGAATCGAACCTGCGACACATAGCTTACAAGGCCATTGCTCTACCACTGATCTACATTCCATCATGCTTTTCGGTCCGGACACCAGACAACAGGATAAGCAATAACCTTTTCTCATGAGATAAATTCAGCCGAATCATAGACCGCCTGTATACAGACAGCATAATTCCGACCAAATTAATTGCAGGAGACGGATTTGAACCGCCGTTCTCAAGGATATGAACCTTGCGAGATTCCGCTTCTCTACCCTGCCTTGTGTGGATTTTCAGCGTATTTGTACCGGCAATCCACAAGCCGACTGTTTCTTACATCTCGGACAGCTTCCTCATATCCAATATTTACAGATTGGATAATGGGAGAATGCGGAGTTGAACCGCTCTGGTACTGTTAATCAGCCCTTTGCCCCTTATGGTATTATTCCCCCAGAACCCGGAGATTGTTCCGGGTTAGCAATGATTTTTTCGTGTTATGCTTTCCACTAGGCAATTTTTCATAACTTGGACTATCGTATTTTTGCCAACCTGACGGCTTTTTGGTAACCGTGGTATGCTCCACGGAGTTGTTTCGGATATTATTATGCCTTTTAACTTTATGCTTCTTGAAAACTCCCTGCCATCAATGTGCACTTGTGATGGCTTATTGAAACTAAGAAACATTTATCGGACGGGAAATCAGATCAAGCATAAGCCTATGCCGTTACATACCTTTGCTCATTCTGATTCACATACGCTCATCCGAAAGTTTTTTCTGCCCATAAAACGGATGGGTAGCATACGGAAGAAATGGAAATTCTGAGATTCGAACTCAGGACTTCCCGGTTATGAGCCGGACGTTCTAACCGCTGAACTAAATTTCCTGAGTAGAAGCAGTCTTCCGGATTGCAGATTTTGAGTTGATTTGCTTCTACTGTTGCGGTTCTTTGCCACCAGCCGCAACAAAGGTCATGGCAAAATAGAGTACCTCGTTTTTACGAGGATTCCCATCCGGGACATTTGAAGCCCCTTTAATCAGCTCCGTTGAGCTAGATGGGTTTTCGTCGGAGGGTCTATGTAAAATAAACCATTGCCAGGTACATGCGCAACCTAGCAAGCTGGGCTAGTGGGATTCGAACCCGCGAATACAGCAGTCAAAGTGCTGTGCCTTACCACTTGGCGATAGCCCTAGAATCTTTCTCCCACTCCGCACCATTACAAAAGCAGGAGAAAGAATTGAATGTGTGATAATATTTTTATTATGTGCTCTACAATTGCAACACAACTTATGTGGAGAATCAGCGTTTAAATAACTAAGTTGTTCTCTTTTTTTGTAGAGTCATATTTGCTAAATCGGATGTCTCGATCGTTTGCTTGCATACCGCTCCACTACCGGACAAGCGTATCCTTTCGGTTTAATTATAGGTTTAATCCGTTCTATGATAAAAAACGGAATAATCCTCATAGGAATTGCAATCAGCATGTATTTACCTCGCAGTGCAAATCAAAACTGTATTAAGTATCATTCCTGCTTCCATCAGCAAGAAGAATGCTGTGGAAAATTGATTGCCTTTGTAATTCCGGCTCATCAAAAATGCAGCTAATGTAGTAAATATCAGAATATTAATTGCCACTGCGATAATGGTTAATGGTAATCTCATTTTTCCTCTCCAATCATAAAATTAAGTATCTTATCTGCAATTTCTTCTTCCGGCTCAAATGGTAATCCACAGTAATTATAACGCTCTAAAGCCGATTTTAGGCTTGCTTTGAATCCACGGTAAATTTCCCCGTGTTGTAACAGTTCGTGCCTTAAAACCGAAATTGCATCAGTAATTGATTGAGAAGTGAAACTGATTTGTGCCAGACACTCCATTTCAATATCCGGCTCTGCCATCATCTCGAATACAAATGTCGGAATCTCGTCAACAGCAATATGGAAATCAACAGACTTTACTCTCGGGATTTTATTCCCATCAATAAAACACTGCGTCCCTCTCCAATCATACGGACTCGGATTTATAATTTTCACAACAGGCATCTTTGCATCCCCTTTCCTGTGCTTTGCAATACGTCAGAAGATGGTCTGCAATCTCCTGAAGCTGATTTATGTCGTACTTTGCAAAGGTCTGCGGTTCTTTATTATGCAATGGTGAAAATGTACCGGATTTGCTAGGTTCAACAGTTATCGTTGCATTAATCAGCATGGACGCCGCGTCAATTGGTTCGTCTGGAAGTAATACGTCCTCCTGATTTTTATGCACGCCCATAAAGAGTTCGATTCCATCTGCTTTCATAATCATGTAATCGTGAACCTTGTCAAAATCCGGTTTTTCTTCTGTGATAACTGCTTTTCCGTTTTCGACATATACGTAATAAATTTTTTCATTACAGTTCATGATTCCTCTACCTCCCTAAAATCGCCTTTTTTATTTTGAAAAATTTTTCGAGTATCGACATTTGCCTACCTCTTTCGAAAATATTCTGCCAGGGCTTCACGGGTAATCTGTGATATACTTTTGCCGGTTCGGTTCTTCTCAGCTATGAGTTTTCGTTCTAGCTGGTACGGCAACCGGATGCGGATGGATTCACCCTGGGGATTGCTATAGGTTTTTCTCATATTGTCACACCGCCTTTCTCGGACGGCCTTTTGCCATTTTAGGAGTATTCAATGCTTCTTCTACAGTCATGCCTTTTTGATTATGCCTATAATTAAATGTTTCTACAGAAATTCCGTATTGCTTACAAATATCAGATTTCGGTACCATTTCCCCTCCGAACAAAATCATCGCCGTCTTTTTCTTGTTTTTTCGTTTCTTCCATTCGGAAGGAGATCTTTTATTTTTCTGCTGTTCAACATTAGTAATCCATCGGCAATTGTTGGGTTCATAATTTCCGTTTACGTCTATTCTGTCAATCGTGCATTCTCCAAACGGAGCATTTTCATCATATCCATGTTTATAGGCCCATTCTTTGAATATCGAATAGTCATGCCATTCATCGCATAATTTAATTCCACGTCCGCCATAATTGTAATAGTTAGAAGCAGTAATGGACTCGCATCTTCGCTTTATATCCTGCCACACATGATACAGGCGATCATTACTTCCACCATGGGTTCGGCTAGAATCACTATGGCGACATCCACAACTTTTTACCATCCCTGAAACTAATTCAATCGGTCTCACGTTCTTAATATTCCCGCAATCACACTGGCATTTAAACCTTTTAATTTCACCAGGATCATTTATTCCTATCACCGTTAGGAAACCAAAATGTTTCCCGATATAAGTTCCATCGTATTTAATATTCGAAAAATGTTTATGGCACTTCTGATCTTTCCACTTCCCTGCATGCATCATGCTAAAAGAAACATCTTTAAATGCTCCGCATTCTCTACAAACCATACGAATCTTAATAGGATTCTGTTCTATTATTTTTGAAGCAGTGTAATCTCCATACTTTTTCCCCATTTCGGATTCAAGTAGGTCTTTTTTAATTTTTCGAGATTTTTCAAGCTCTGCATTTCGTCTTTTCTTTCGACATTTAGGACATGTCTTTATAAGTTCACTCCATTTATTTCTGCCTTTTATCATTCCTCTCTGAATTTCATTTCCGCATGTAACGCATTTAAGTTTAACTACTCTGGCTTTAGTATATGGATTGTATGAAATATCAATAATTTTGTAGTCACCATTTACTGTGTCAATACGCTTTTGATAAGATTCAATCATTTGAGAAATATTTTCTTTGCTAATTCCGTATGAAACTAACTCTTCTACGCTGTTCATCTTCGGACACTCCTTTAACTTAACTTCTGAGTTATTAAATTTCGAATGATTTGTGAAATACTCAGCCCTGTTTGAAATGATTCCATTTCAAGTTTTGTTCTCATATCATCAGTGATACGAATTCGAATTGATTCACCTTTGGGATTGTTAGTTGGTCTTCCTTTTGGCATATTGCATCTCCTTATTATGTAGGACAAAAGTAATAAATCAGATTTACTCGGGGCACTCATTAGGCCGTTCGGGGCATCCATATACACCCCCTCCCGGGTCTGTTTCTGGTGACGCTGACCGGGCAACCCTTTGCCCCATGGGTTCCCGTTGTCCCGGTCTTAACGCTGATTTTTCGGATGCCTTCGGCAGTGATCAAGGAAGCATCAAAGCCTTTAATACTCCATCTATACGACAAACACAGATTTGTTCGATAGATTACCTTGATTTTCTATACATCATGCACAAATTCAACTGTTATATATGTGCATATTTACTAAATGTTGCCATGTCCACCGCTTTTCGGTCTGTTTGTTCGTGCTCTGCGTACATTTCAACGATCTTGTGTACATTCCACTCTGTTATAACTCCGGCTTTTCCATCTCTGGAAGCTCTAGAACGTCTTTGTATTTATCTGCGATCTGTTGCGCTGTCTGTTGCGGTATGCCCTGCTGCTGTCCTGCTGGAATTGGTGCCGTTTCCGCCATGCCATAAGCTACTTTACAAGCAAATATCAAGTTGGCATTCGTGCCATCCTGGTTGTGTAGCTTATCCAACGCAAAGGCTCCACATGTTTCTTTCCATTTTTTCACCGTTATGCCATGCGTTGAGGCGGTTCTGTAGTCTCCGTTCGCCCAATCGCTAAACGTCATGTTATTAATTCCAACTAATATTCCAAACATTTGCAAAGTAGGTGATATACCATATCTACCACATACACGTATATATATATTAAATATACTGTCTAATAGTTCTATATCATTATTACTTGGTTTTTCAATATGATCAGCAATATAAAAAAACATATCAATACGATTATTAGCTATATCTTTTTTATACTTTTCTATACTGTCATAATCTTCTTGATGTATGCATAATACAGTGTTTATATATTCATCTACCAATAACCATATTTTGTTTTCATATACTTCTATATTTTGGGATGTTGTTATAGTATTTGAATTTTTCACTGTATCACCTCACTTTATAACGTTAATCTATTAAACCATTATAAATAAAAAAAGCCGGTCGGCTCTGGTTCGTTGTCCAGTAGCTAACCGGTTCAGCCCTCCAGCGGTTCGTTCTCGCTTTCGGTCTGTATCTGTATCTCTATTAACAGTATTAACATACAAGTTGTTGTTCTGTCAACTATTAATTTAAAACTTTTAGTCAATCTCATATAACAGCATATACTATATCTATGTATATTATATATACTATATACAATATTATATTAATCAACTCAGCCTCTGGAATCTAGGAAGGGACAGGGAATAACTATAATTATAGATATTCATAATCCATAATATTAATATATATAATATTATAATAGGGCATTTTGAACGCACAAAAAGCCAGACCTTCCGGTATCTGATCCGGCATGATCTGGCTATGTTTATTTTTGTGTTCAGTTACGATTCCGCTTTGTCAGCCCTGCCCCTTCCTGAGTTCCGTCGGCTTCGTTGTTTCGAGCATAACAGAACAATTCGTAAAAGTCAATCAAAAAATTGTCGTTGACTTTTGGCTTGGGTTATGTTATGAATAATTATGTCAGGACTTCGGCGGCAGTTCTGCACCTGTCCTAAAAGCCGCCACAAAAAAGCATTATAAAAGCCCCTTGGTGAATTCCAAAGGGCTTATTTTTATCATGCGAACATTTCCAAAAAAATCGTTTACATCTTCGATAGTTCCGACTTCCACCTTTTCGCTGTTCGGGTTGTCACTTCTGTAAAATGTTCCGGCTGCATCTTTCCAGAATGTAAAGCTGCTGTCGCTATATACTGCGAACGCCTTTTCTGTTAATTCGCTTTTATTAAATTCATACTTTTTCATTGCTTTCCCTCCCTTTATTGTCTGGGGCGATTGCTCGCCCCTCTGGTTATTCGTTTTCCTTCGTGTTCTCTTTGAGAAGTCCGGCTGAATGTTTTCTAATTTCGTTGTTCATTTCTCGGACTTCTTCAATGGTTTCGCATTTGTCAGTTGCTGTTGTGATCAACCATGCAATAAACTGTAATTGTTTGTCTGTCATGTTGTCCATGTTTTCTCCTTTCTGTAGTCTATAAGGTTTTTGTTTCCTTACAGCTACAATTATATCTCTAATTTTAGTGAATGTCAATATTTTTTTCACTTATTTTAGAGATTATTTTTTCTCTATCGCTATCAGTTTCTACATATTTTATAATGTCTCTTGGTTGCATTTCCAGAACTGCACAAAGTCTATTAAGATTATCCAAAGATATTGTTGTATCTCCTTTTTTAAATTTTTGCATTGTTGCTTGTCCAAAAAGTCCTGTATTCTTTGCTTTTGTGGTGTTTACACCGATTTTTGCAAGTTCTTCTATAACATTGATTTTATATTCTAACATTTGTATCCCTCCTGTTCATTTCTTCTATATATAATGTAACTTTTTCATTTCTGATTGTCAAGAAATATTTTCTCTATTTTTTGTGATTTATATATTGACATTCTCTAATTTTAGTGATAATATATAACCATCAACAGAGAACAAGCAACCCGGACACGGAGCCGGAGAAACAGGAGAAAATCAAAATGAAATCAATTATTATTTTATCAATGATCGCAGCGCTTTCACAGGCACCAGCAACAGACGCAAGCATCTACGTGATGCCGGGTGTGTACCACGCAAATACAGAAACAGTTACCGACATTCGCGGTGAAGAATGGGGATTTGATAACGAAGAAATCGCAGACGGTGCGGACGTAGTCATCACATTCGACAGCGTTGGAACTTATGACTATACAGACGACATCATCACAGATATTGTAGAGGCAAAATAAAGTAAGAAATAAAAACAAAAAGCCCGTTGCAATCCTACCAAGACAGACAACCGGCACCCAAAAAATAAAAAAAGAAAGGGCGTTCTTATTGTAGCAGGGCGTACGGCGTAAATCAATGAAAAATATAATAAAAGATTTTGCAGCGGGTTTTATGATTGCTTCTTTCGCTCTCCTGCTGATAGAGAAAAAGCATATGTTTTTTATAAACTGGTAAAAAAGTTGCATGATATTTTTAACTTAGAATATCACGAAACAAAGGACGGCAGCCGGGCATATGATAAAGTTGTCGGATTTGTCGAACTGTATCAGGAATACAAGCCCGCTTTTGATAGTATTTATAATTAATTCTTTACGTTGCTTTGTTATATTTGCCTTTTAACGGCTTTTAATTGCTTCATGGTACATTTTACCGCATACGGCTATAAAATCATTTCTAGGAAGTTTTACGCAATCAATTAAAAGGATTGACGGCAAAATATAACGGGCGTATTATGTTTATATATGTCAATGTGGATAACTGCCAGCTTGGATTCTGCCCAGGTCTATGGCTGTATCTATTCCGGATTGCTTCGGGCGGTCTTATTTGCGAACTATTTTATACGCTGATTTTCTGGCAGTTCGTCTAGTTCTGCTCCTATAATCATGTATTCTCTCATTACATCATATGCGGTATGACTAATTCCCTGTGAGATCATCGTTACCCTCCTGTTATTTATTGACATGATACGTGCGGCATTTATTAGCACTTACATAATGCAGTTCCTATGGCATATAGTTTGTGCTAAAATTTCTTCAACTGTATTTCAATATTTCCATTGACTATAATTATTTTTGATATTATAGTTTTTAATATACGGTTTTTGTTTTGCTTGTCAATGTGTTCCCACACATCGGCAAGCTTTTTTATATTATCGTATACAAATTCTTTCTTCTGTGAGTTATCCGGGCTCTTCATCTCGTTCTGTATTTTTAGTTTTAGCTCATCTATACCGGATTCCGTTTCTTTTATCATCTCCAGAACCGTATCATTTCCCTCAGCATAAAGAACATACAGACGTTTTAGCTTCGTTTTCTCTTTTTGGAGTTGTTTACTCAAAATGTCCAGACAGCTTTCTCTTTCTTTTGGCTTATGCGATGATAAATTGAGGGAAATCTTTAAAATCTCATCTTCAACCTGCTTTTCAATATCTTCTGCCCACTCAAGCGAATTGCTGCAATTCGGATTGTAATTTGGTAAGTACGACATGCCGTTATCCCTTGAATAGCAATAAATTTTATGCTTCCCATGAGTCCACTTCTGATATCTCATCTTGCATCCGCACACTCCGCAATAGCACAGCCCCGTCAAGAGCTGATTCTCGTGATTAACGCAGAAGCTTTTACTTTGCTTACGAGTTTTTCTTAATTCCTGGGCTAATTCGAATACTTTAATATCGAAAATTGGTTCATGTCTTCCCTTATATAGTTTCCCTTTATACGGAATCATGCCAATATTTACAGGGCTGGTAAGAACCTGTCGTGTAACAAACTCACTTTTAAATCCTATCAATTTCTGTATTCGAACATCAGAATAACCGGATATATACAAATTCATAGCTCGCAAAGCCATTTCTTTGCGTTCCGGTATGGGAACTAAGATTCCGTCTTCTTTGCTATATCTATAGCAATAAGGGGTGTTGCCACCTCCCATCCAATATCCCTGTTTCACTCTCTCCAGCATACCACCGCGCATTCTAAGCAGCATAGTATTTTTGTCAAGTTGCGCAAACACTGCCATCATCTGAGTGTATGCTTGCTCCATTGGGCTGTCGTAGCTTACACTATCATGCACGCATCTAAAATCCACCCCATTAGGTATGAATACACGTTCAATTAAGTATATTCCATCGACCATGCTTCTTGATAATCGATCTAGTTTAAACGCTACAACACATTTTAATTTTTTCTTTGAGCAATCATTAATTAAGCGTTGCAATGCTGGACGATTCATATTCGAACCTGTGAAGCCATCATCCTCGTACCAATCAGATATAATCAATTGATTTTTTCTGCAATAATTTTCAATATCTCTTTTCTGACTGTCTAATCCATTTCCCTCTTCGGCCTGTTTTTCTGTTGATACACGCAAATACGCAACACATTCCATGACTATTCCTCCTTTGTGTAGAAATGTGCCGCACATATCATGTTACGACACATTTTACACTACAATATTTTTGCGGTCAACCTAAGCATTCAATTATGATTTTAATAATTTCTTCTGGCAGTTCAATTTGTTCGATGTCAATTTCTTTCCCATCAATCGTAACAATTGCCATATGCTCACCTCTCATTTCACAAAATCAAAAATATTCATCTGTCCTTGTATTTCTTCTATTTCATCTTTTGTAAAAAATTTGCAGGCTGTCCAATTTGGATTCCAGTCAGCATCCAGTTCGTAATTTAAGCATTTGCATCTTTTAGCGTTTTTAAACATCGTGCATTCAAAGCATTGATGTTCATAGTTCGTACCGCCCGAACGCTTGTACATTTCGCTGATTCTTCTCATAGGCTGATGTCCTTCCATAATTCCGGGCATCTGGCAAAGTCATGCTCGCATTCTGCATATATGATGCATTTGTGGCAATCATGCCTACCAATTTGCTTTGCGTATTGTCGTATTACTTTCCTACATATAAGCACCAGTTCTGGCGTGATATCTAACTTTTCGTCTTTGCCCTCCATGCTTTTCTCCTTTTCTTTGTTGCTGCATATTCAAATTTGCCTTCTTTTACGCAATCTCTTGGGTCACATCCTCGACTATGGCCGACCATAAAAATATAATCGCACGGTTGCATTTTCCCTGATGTGCCGTTTGATTTCGGATAGAACTTGCAGTCTGTGCATTGACGATTAGTCAAATTCTGAATTTCTTGTGGCGTCAATTTTCTCCACGGTTTACGTTTGTTTTCCATTTTCACCGCCTTGAATCTTTTTGATAAGTTCCTGTTTCATTGCATCCGCTATGTGTTCCCTGACTGATTCTTCAGGAAAGGGGATTTCTAATGATCGCTCTAAAATTCTGTTTGTAATGCGGTCATCATATTTCAATCGGGAAATAGGATAATTACTGGTGAAAATTGTGGTTTTCTTGTCCACATACCGACCATTGATGATTCCGTAGAATTTTTCATTAATCCAATCTTTCCCAGATTCCGCACCAAAATCGTCAATAATCAAAATATCCGCGTAAGTCAAATCACTAATCAGCTTATTCTCTGCGTTTTTTCCTCGTTCTCCCCATGTTGACTTTATCTCATCAAGAATTTTTAGGGATGTTGTGAATTTTACCGATTTCTGATGCTTTTCTATCATCTCATTTGCCATGCTACATACAAGCCTTGTCTTTCCAGAGCCTTTAGTATTTGAATATATGTACAGCCCAATTCCCTGTTCCTGCATCTGTTGGATATTTTCGATCCAATATTTAACAGCTTTTGCCGCCTGTATGAATATTTCCTTACTTTCTGGAAGTTGATACACGCTGCTTTTCATATTTGAAAATCTGCATTCCTTGTACATATCCGGCATTTCAGCAAATTGCAGCTGGTTCTGTAAGATCATCTTCTTTCTGATTCCGCAATGGCATTCTTCACAATATGGAACGCCATTATCATCCCTTGACCATATCCAACCAGAACCGCCACAATCAGGACAATCAGTCTGCAAATGGAGTGTCTGAGATTTCGCTTCCTCCGCATTGATCGAATGGGATAAGCGGTTTGACATGCGCTTGAGCTGTTCTACCGGTTCCATGCTTGATGTCGCCTCCTTTTATAACATTGTAGTTTCCTTCCAAAACTTTTGTAAAATTATTCGGCTTTACGAACCAGTCAAATGTTATCATCCATCCGCGGTTATTCTCTCCTCGCAGAAAATCACTGTAGCGAACGTTGTTGATTGCACTAAGGACTTCATCAATTCCGTATTCACGGATTCGCCCTTTGAGTAACTGACATCTTTTTGATGATGGTTTAATATCGCGTATTGGATTGATGCCAACTTCCTGTAATTTGTTCCATTCTTCGATGACGCGTCGGACATCAGTCTGACAAATAGTATCTAAAGATACTATTAATTTATTATCTTTCTCTTTATCTATATCTTCTTTCTTATTCTTATTCTGTTGCGTGACATCACGTGACGCGTCACGTGACATATCTTGTTCAATCATATTTCTCTGTCTTTCTCTCTGTTTTTGTTTTCTGATACGGTTCTGCTCCCTAATTCTATCCATACCTTCGATATTCTGATGCTCCTCCCAGCCTGGAATTGTAAGTAAATTTCCATCTCGTGTAATCATTCCGAATTTTTCAAGAACTGATAGTGCAAGCCGTACAACGCTTTCATCAAATCTTAATTCATCAGCAAGCATTTTTTCATTATACGGAATATTCTCGGTCAAAAAGATAAGTCCGTTCGCATTGCATCTGCCAGCCATTGTAAGAAGCATTACCCAGATCAGAACAATATTGTTTCCTTCCGGCAAGTTTCTGATGTGTCCAATCTTGCTGTTATTGAACATCTCTGTTTCAATTTTAATCCAACTTACTTTAGCCATTAGTATAATTTCCACCTCCATGCACCATCTTATGACATCTCTTGCACAAACAAATTCCGTTGCTTACATCATGAGCAATATTTTCATTATCATAGCAGTCTCTGAATCTTATTTTGTGGTGAGCTATATTTGATTTTGGTCTTCCGCACATCTGGCAAATATATTTATCACGTTCTAAGACTTTTTTTCGCCATTCTCTATATTCTTTCGTATGTCTTTCTCTTTCTCGTTCTCCATATCCTGTGGTTTCTTTAAACAGAGGCAATTTATATATACCATTTGTTGCTTTTTTTAAATATCCATTTTCGATCAACTCAAATATATCTTTTTCAGTTATACTTATAATTTGAAAAATCCGTTTCCAATTTCTTAAATATCCGTCATTGTCTGATCGCATACACAAATGAAAATATGCACATTGTGCACCGGCTGACATACTTAAAAATGTATCACTGTCAACAATTTTCATCGTAAACATTCGTTTCTGTGCCAATTCTAAAATTCCTTTCTCCAATTCCTGGTTTTTCAAAAGTGTTTATTTTAATTCAACTTCAATTCCATTGATTTTCACTTCTCCATTTACCGGAATTACAAGAGATGGAATGCCGTTTATTTCTTTCAGTTCAATCAGAGCAATTTTATCTGGATGGATGCAGATTGTTGCATCTGGTGTTACAATTTTTGCAGTTTTTGAATTATGAATATTGTCAAGAGCAACAGGCTCATTGCTGAAATACATTTCCCAGTTTTCTTTAAAATCCGACAACTTCTCGTCTGGAACTCCGCAATATCCAAAAATCTGTTCCATTTCATCACATGACACGGTTACCATCTCCGGGCTGTCTTTCTTCTGTTCTCTTACTTCCTGCAAAGATTCAACCAGACTTTCCGCGAAATTGAATGTTGTATTTCCTTCGAAATTGTCCATAATAAAATCTGAAAAGACATTGATCTCGTTGCCGGGTATACGGGGAATTGGTGCGCCAAGAACGTTTTCAATGAAGTCGGGATGAATATTCTTTATGTTTTTGTTGAAATACAAGGTTCCATGAATATCAGTGCTTCTGTCATTGAATACAGGAAATAAGAATCCTGTTTCTGGTCTTGAGACTACCCAATCACGAATTCTGTCTTTGATGTTATTTTCAGCCACATCATAGATAAGCCCAGCCTTTGAAAGATTTACTGGACAAATGCTGCACAGAATGTGTTCATAAATTTCTTCTGATGCATCGTGCATTTCGGTTCCATCAGAAGCTTTTCCTGGAATGTCATATACTGCACGAATGAGAACTATGTAGTAATTTTCGTGATAATCGTAATTTTCAATCACTTTGTCGTAGAACTCGTCCAAAAGTTCGTCATTTTTAAGCTTACTTGCTCTAATCCGCATAAGAAATTCCTGTGTTCCACCCTCTTTTTCCTGTGATAATGGAAAATCAAGGTTCATAAGATTTTTTCCAAGTCTGCCAGAAATGGTTTTCTTGAAAATGTCAAAATACTTAAACATTTCTTCCTCTGGAAGAGACAGGAATGCTTCTTTAATTTTGGTTTTCTTGTTCTTTTCTGCGTCCACATAACAACCACAAATGCGTGTGATTGTGCAATTGACTGGAGTAAACTGTTTCTTAATTTCTGCGATTTCTTTCTTATTCATTCTTTTCCATCCTTTCTGCTTATTTCGCTTGTTTCTTCTCAATCCACTTATTAATTTTATCTTCGGAAATCATATACATTTGCTTTAGCATTTCGATGCAGATCAACACATCTGCAATTTCTTTTATCATGTTATCACGGTCGATTTTCCACGTTTTTCCTTACTGATTGCTTGTATAAGTTCCGCACATTCCTCCATGCAGACGGTTGCCTTAATTTCTTCTCCGTAATGGTCAACACTTCTAGCAATAACGCTTTCGTCAATGTTATATGTCATTTTCTTCGCTCCAGTCAATTTTCTGCCCGCATTCAAAACAGTACTTGCTTATTTTTTTACCAATAACAGGTGTTCCGCATTTCGCACATTTTTGAGTGGAAAATATATTGTACGGAAAATCTGGAACATATTCTTCAGGTTTGCATGGAATCTGCTTTTCCAATGCTTTTGCTCCGGAATCACACGCCCATGCTTCCTTGAGATATTTTTTCTGCCATTCATCTTTGTTTTCAGAACTTTCAAGGAAACATAAATGCTGGTCTCTCATATCGGATAATATGTCTTTTGCTTCTTCTGGTTTCATGTTAATCCTCCTTATCGTCCTCCTCAATACTGACAGTTTCCAGATCTTCGAAATCACAACCCATTGCGAATCCGTCAATTATTTTCTTCTTAATTCCAAATACCTCTATCATGTGAGAATTATTTTCCATGATTTTTATTACATCTGACTTTTTAACATATTCAGCCATTCTTCATTTCCTCCAACTGTTTTACTGCTTTTCTATAATCCCTATTCGCAGACCGGAACATCATCAAGAGTATTTCAGATACAGGCCTTGTCCGATTTCTTCGCTTTGCTTTTTTGATGCATGTAAGATCATTTGCTTCTGGTACATATATTCCTACATAATGTGGAATTTCAAGGGATACCGCAGCGCATACATCTGTCGGCATAACTAGGTAGTTATAATCGCCAACAAAATTCAGCCCATGACCAGAGCGAAAATCTTCAGCTGATGATTTAACCTCATAACAATAGCAGTCACCTTTTTCTATTCCGGACACGCTATTATTCACCGGCACGAACCGCATATAATCCACCCTTACCGCATGATCTGTTGAATAATCGAATGTCACTTCCTTAGCCCAATAAATACGTGGATCATTGTGAGGATTGATTTTCTTTTCGATCATTGCTGATAGTTTTGCTGTAATCTCAGGTCTTGTCATTTTGAATCTCCTCCAACTTCTTCTCAGCTTCTTCACGATTGAGGAATACCAAAACATTTAACTCTCCAAGACACTCGTCCTCATTTGCCCATAAAAACCATTTACCGCCTTTGTCATATTCAAGTCCGCTTACCACATTTTCCCGAATGTCCATTCCGCATATATCCCATACAGTTGTGCCGATAGGACACGGCAATCTCACAAGCAAGCCCTGTTCTTCTAAGTCTTCATAAGTGGCAAGCTTTTTAATCATATTTTCTACTGTTTTGCAATTTCCTGCGCCCTGTGAGCAGCTATCGCAATATTCACCACACTCAAGCTCTCGTTTTTCGTTATATGTGATACTACCATCTTCCCATTTTGTTAATCTCTCCATCTACTTCACCTCTTGAAATCTTCTCATAAAATGAGCTTTCCATGATTCGTCTACTTCCACAAAATTTTCTTTTTCATATTCCTTGATCATGTTTTCAAGTTTTAAAATTTCATCTTTAAAAAAATCGTTATGTCGTTCTAAAAACTTGTCTTTTTTAAATTTTCTGCAATACTGCTCATGCGACCTTGCCTTGGTTTTCATGGTATATTCACATATTCCTGTAGTAGATGCTAACTTCAAAACTTCTTTCGCATATTCGTAATTGTCTTTATCTACCCCTCTTGGCAAAGCCCATCCCATAAAAGAATCGCATTCACAACACTTTACTTTCTTGCTCATCTGCTCTACCTCTCATACAATCTCATCAATGCACTGATTTCGACCATCGACCATCCCGCGCTGATAATCCGTCATATCATTCTCGGTAGTACTTTTCTCCGGCAGTGGCTTCAATGGACACCAATCTGGTCTTGATTCACTTTCGTAATCATAATGCTCTTCTGTTATAAGCCTCATGTCACTGTCTAAGCACTCAGCTAACTCACAACACCCCTCATATTCAGAATCGCCGCAGTATTCAGTTCCGAACGGGCAATCGTAACAGTTTTTCGGTGTATCCGTCACTAATGCTGATTTTCTCATTTTTCTCTTTCCTCTTTTCTGTAAGAATGCTCCATACTGTGCAGGATTGATAATATCTTCCTTCTCTCTGGTAGCATCTGCGTATCCGAGCCTTCCATTCTTTCTATTTTCTTCTTTTGTAAACATGGTTGAAATGTCTTTGCCTTTATTCATCTGATTCCTCCTGTATCTTAGAAAGTGGTTCAAATCTTCTTTTCTGCTTTACATTTGGATATTTCTTTCTGTCCACATCACTCGTAAACATAGTCAACGGTCTGCACCATGTTACAAGTGGGTCTGCAAAGCACTTATAGATCACCATGATTTCATTAGATTCTGTATGGACTGCAATATCGGTGACAACATAGGTTCTTCCTTTGAAGTGCTTATATCTTCTTCCGACCATAGATTCCTTTAAATTTTCTAATGTCTCAACTGATACATTACTCATTCAACTCCACCGCCTTTCACAATTTCGATTGCTCTGTTCAGTCCAGCATTATATCCTTGATGTACGTCAGATAAGATACATTCTGATTCAACGAATTTATCTCTTTTCAATTCACTAATAACCTTGTCCACATCAAAAACTGTCGGCTGTTCGTCAATAACTGCACCTATTGCAAAATCCATATCCGAATTTCCAAGAGAGTCAATTATTTTGTCTGCATCAATCAGTCTGCTCATATTCTATTCTCCTAACTGTTTTAAAATTTCTTTTGCGATTTTATTACTTTCCTGCATGGAAATTCCCCATCCATTATATTTTCTGTGGCATTCATCACAGTTCCATTCACCATTATCACTTTCTTTAATTTCGCTATTGAATCTGCAATTATCGCAATACATATGATCGAGAGTGCTATAAATGATGCTTGCAATATCGTCTTGTGAATCTTTCATTTTAACTGTCGGTTGCTCGTCAATCACTTCCATGAGTGTTTTCTTTCCTCGCAAGTACTCTTTTATTAGTGCTTCTTTTAACTTATTTACATCAACCAGTCTGCTCATCTGTTTTACCTTCTTTCTCGTCAAAATCCAAATCAACTCTGATTACATCCGTTTCTATCGCGAAAAAACAACTTACTTCTAAGTCGTAAAATGGTTTCAGCAGCTTCGATCCGGCATTGAATGTATCGTAATTCTCCCGGTTTCTGCCCGGGTGACATATCTGTATTTTATTTTTACTTTCAGAATCGTCGCCAATTGCTGCTATTAAATCAATTAACTTCATTTATTCATCCTCCCACACTCCCAGCAACCGCATTCTCTCATACAGTACAGCGACAGTCTTGCGCCTGTATCCATAAAAGTCTTTCGGATTCATTGGGATATATCTTTCTCTGCTGATTTTTCTGTAACTTTTCCGGTGTAGGATATTTTCGATAACCATATCCGCTATCACCGTGTTCTTCGGGCAAGCTGACAAGGCAGCACCGGAAAGCAGGTATCCGTACTCTGCCGGGAAGTCTTTCAGCATCGTATTCAGTTTTTCAATGTCCTCTGCCGGAATACCGTAGTCTTTCAGCTTCTTATTCCTTGTCAGCATACCGTTCTCCTTTCTAATCGTCTGGGTGGCGCTTGTCGTACATGATCGCTACGCATACAAGACCGACCACTCCGACTATGATTCCAAGTGTAAGCCCTAATAAGAATGTAATCATGGCTCGTCCTCCTTATATGGTTCTGGAAGTGGCATCCAGGCAATAACACAGTCTTCATCATCCCATTTTCCATTTTCGATACCGCACATTCCCGTGAATGGTTCTTCCTGTCCGACAAGCTCTCCGTCTAAAGTAGTGATATATGTTCCGTTTTCCGGTAATCTCTCACTGACTGGAATCCAACCATTTTCTTTCTCGTCCTGTTCCAGATCATCCTTAAGCTGTTCTATCATATCCATAACATCGCTTGCCAAAACCATCTGGCGGTCATCCACAAGTTTCTTCATGAAATCATGATAATCCGATAATCTGTCTTTGATATGACTCATGCTTCCACCTCTACAAAATGCTTTTCTAACGTTTCTTTCGATATTTCAATCCATCTGTTAACGTTCGCTCCGTCAAGATGAATTTCTCCATCGATAATATTTTCATTTCCTACTTCGTAAACTTCGCCTACCTTAATTTCCATATATCCGTCAACGTAAAATCCATCACCATCGTATGTATCTAATGTGAACACCTTCACGCATTTATACTTCATGCTTCTACCTCCACTTCTGTATCTATGTAAAGCCTTTCAACTTTGCGTGTTTTGATATTTGTGCAAGAAACATATCCATCTGTATTTTCGATTACATGTCCAGCTCTATACATTTCACATTTATATCGGAAAACATCTCCATGTTTCAAAAAGCCAATATTGGTCTTGTTCATACTTCTACCTCCGAATCTTCTGGCATCTGGAAATCAATATGTCCGTTTATGCAGGCTTCCTGAATCATATCCAGTACTTTCATGGCTTTTGCTTTGGTGGAATACTTGCCTACCAAATACAGATTATCAGCATAAATCATAGCGCCTTTTCCGCATTCTCCAATGTTGATAAATTGCGTGCAAGTAATATTAAATAGTGTTGTTTTATCCTGACTTCTGATTAACATTTTGTGTCCTCCTTCTAATTCTCAATCTCATTGCAGTTAGGTTCATAAGGTTTTGGATATACCGTATATCCGCACTTCGGACATTTGATTTCCGGCGGATAGTATTCAACCCATTCCATGTTTCCGCCGCATTTTCTGCAACGAATGTATCTCTCTATTTTCTTTGGTTTCGTTTTGAAAAATGAAGTGTAATTATTATTTTTCATTCTATCCTCCTAACATCTGACAATCTCAATATTGTTATCACTGTAAAATCTGTATGAATCATCTCTGACTTTCTTAACTTCACGTATGATAACTTCCTTCGCTTTACTGACAGCTTCCTCGAAATCCTCTGTTCCGAGATTGTGGTTGTAAATATCCAATGCGCTACAGTTGAGAAACAGTACATTTCCGTAACCGACGTATTTGTGGATAACGATTACTAAAGAATTGTATTTCAAAGCGAAAACGCTTCCGGTTTTGGGCTCTTCGTTATACTTAGCGTTACTTTTGAATTTCATTTTGCGTCCTCACTTTCCCCGTTTTCGTATTATAACCCGGCTTTTTCCAACAATTTACCTATATCGGAAATTTTCGTCTTCTGGTTGTACTCGAAAGAAATTTCGCCGTTTTTGTCGTTCTTGAACATTATCCTGCTTGTTACCGTGCAAGTATTACCAGAAAATTCTATACTTCGAAATCTGGTTGAATAGCTTGTGTATTTTGAAAATGCCTTCAAAACTTTCTGATACGTTTTATACTGCACACCTTCAAGAATTTCGTACCCCAGTTTTTCCTTGTTAATGACCGAAAAAGTTTCGTTATAATAATTGCACAACTTTTTAGAGCCTATTTCCCGGATAACGACGCAATCACTTTTTACCTCATGCACGAAACCGACCATAAATTCATTCGGGAAAATAGTAGTATTCGCCATAACTAGATCACCGGCTTTTAATTCATGCGTGTTAAATATAAACGGTCGAATATAATCTTCTTTCTTTGCCGTACAAGAAGTCAGTCCCGGTATGATCCTTGAAATAATAATCATCAAAATGCGTTCTTTATCTCTCATTTTTCTTATTCCCTTTCCACATGTAAACAACTGACACGCTATTGTGCAGTCCTCCATGATTGTTTTATCCAAACGCTACCTGTCCGTTATTCTTCATATAAATCACCGGTGCAGCTTTACGCTCTCCACCTTCATTTTTCTTGCTATAGCTTCTATAACTGTCACTGTTACTCCGTTTCCTGCCTGCTTGTATAACTGACTGTCAGAATTAACAAACTGAGCCTTTTCAAAATAATCATCCGACCAACCTTGCAGCCGAAAACATTCTTTCGGTGTCAGCTTCCGAATTGCTATGTAACACTGATATTTTTCGTACCACACTGCATATACCGTTAATTCTTCCGATACCTGCACAAATATTCCTTGATTGCAGCTTGTATCTAGCGTATTTGCAATCTCTTTTCCAACTCTTCCTCTTCTTGTCTTACTACCTGGAACTGATAGATTCACAGTATCAACACCAACTCTGCACTCTGCATATCCTTGTTTTGTGGCTTCAGAAACCTTTACTGCAAGCTGATTATCTTTTTGTACAGTAGATAATGTATTTGTAATTCCATCCTCCCTCACTTCACTAGCAAGGAAATCATGTCTGGAAATATCAAGTTTTCCACTTTCGTAATCTTTACGAATTTCTTTTCCGTATTCTGTGCGAACATTACGTAGAACTCCAAGCGGATCAATTGCAACTCCATGTCTGTCCTGCCCTGTTAGTGTGAACATTGGCTCACCATCTTCTTTGAATCTCCGTCCATTCTGACGTTTTTCTATACGATCTGGTGTGAGAACTGGAATTGCAATCTTATTTCCCTCTCCTTTATTTGTTGTTAAAGTAGGGCTTAAGCCAGTCGAATCATACACATTTCCGTTCATTCCTTTTCCTGACGGGTTCACATTGCATACTACTCCGACACTTCTAGGCTCTTTATAATCTCTGCTTGTTAGTGTTGGACAAATATTTTCATATATGCGTGCTTTTCCATCTTGACCAATATAACTTGTATCAAATAATATGGATACTTTGGGTTCTGTATTTCCTCCCGGCTTCGTACTGATTGTTGGTGCTAATCCATTGTCACTATAAACTCTATCTCGCTGCGAATTTCTACCATTAAGACAACCAAGAAGATTTAACGAAACACTATTTTTTCCGTCTGTTCCTTCGATAGGAAATATTTTTGAGGTACTTCTCCCTCTAAGATGTCCGATAATAAAACATCTTTCCCGGTTTTGCGGTACTCCGAAATCTTTGGAGTTGAGCACCTGCCATTCTGCATCATACCCCCACTGCTCCATTTCAATGAGCAGTCTGGCGAAATCCCATCCTCCATTAACACTAAGCAGATTTTTAACGTTCTCAATGAAAAGGTAAGTGGGTTTATCTTCTTCTTTGAGCTGTCCGACAAGGTACATAACTCTGAAAAACAGGCTTGAACGGTTTCCTTGAAATCCGGCTTGCTTTCCTGCAACGGATATGTCCTGACAAGGGAATCCGAAGCACCAGCAGTCGGCTTTTGGAATGTCTCCGGCATATACTCTTCGAATGTCATTTGCGTACCATTCTCCATTTCTGTATTCCTCCTTTAATATTTCTTTCTGTCTTTTCTTGATAGGAATATCTTCCAATACCTTTCGCTGCTCTTCTGTCAGTAAGTGCATTGAGATGTAACTCGCAGTAGTAAATTTATCGAATTCGCAAAAACCAACGCATTCATGCCCCGCTAATTCCATTCCCCTGCGAAATCCTCCGATTCCTGCGAAAAAATCTATAAATTTCATTTTAAACTCCAATCTTCTTAACCAGATTCTTATTCAATCCCTCTTATCATCATGCTTAATTTACTGTAACAAGGGCAAATCTTTGTGTGATCAAAAATATCTTCCAATAAAATGCAAAACGGAAACAACTGTTTTACTTCGTATATATGTTCTATTCCGTCCTCGCCACTTTCTGAGTATTTAATTCTTTTTCCAACATGCAAATCGAATGCATTAGATACATATGCTTTTAATCCATAAGATTTTACTTTACTCATTTTCTTTAAAACCGCCTTTCATTAAAACGTGAACATTTCCTCGTTATCATCACCAGAATCGAAATCTGACGTTTCTTCGTAATCAATTGATTTATTTCTCGACATATTCTTGCCACGTTCCACCAGTTCGGCTCTCTGCTCTTCTGTCAGAATCCGTGGTGCATGTAATTTTACATATTTTCTTGGAACATGAGCATATATGGATCCGTCATTATTCATGGCAATAATCTTAACGTCTTCTGGCCTCTTCTTCGCAAGTTCAAGAACTTGATTTTTAAATGCAATTTCAGAAGCGGTAACTCCTGCAAACTCGCTTCCTTTGATCCATTCAATACAGTTTTCATTGCAATTCTCTGTCATGATTAGTCCTCTCTTTCTCCAAATCCAAATTCTTTATTTATATTTATGGAATCAAATTCAAGTTTAATTCCCATTGTTTCTTTTGCTTCCTGGTATGCTTTTTCAATTCCAACTTCTTCAATGTGTTCTTTGGCAGAGTTTAGGTTTTCTAAGAATCTCTGATTGGATTTTGTAAATCCCCATGTTTTCTTAATTGCAAACAAACTGATAAGAACATTTGCAACTGCGATATAATCCTCTGCTTTCCATAGCTTTTCTTGTGATTCTGAAATAAGTTCTTCCGATATTTCCTTGCGTATTTCATCTTCACGTTGCTTCAAGTACAGTTTTAGTGTTTCAACTCTTGCACCTGTCGTTTTGGAAATCTGTTCCAAACTGTAATTACTAAAATTGTATGGAATTGGATTCCGTGACTTTTCAGCCGCTTTCTGCTGTCTTCTTCTCTCTGCCCTGTTCATACTCCCATCATCCCTTTCAACTGGTTTGTGATTAGAACAAATTCTTTCAGAAGTTTCCTGTCTAATGGTGTGGTTCCGGTCACGGTATTATCGCCATCATAGACAACTGCGTATTTTTCGTTAATCAGTTTTGCGGATGAAACCGCATTCAAAACTTCTTGTCTGGAGCATTTTAGCATTTGCGAAATATCATCAGCGGTCATATCGCCAATCCATTGTTCATTCTCGAAAACACTGTATATTCTCATACTTCTGCCACCTTTTGATATTCATATCCAACAAGGTGAAACGCTCGCGGAGTATTCGGATGCGCAGTAGCAATCAAGCCATCAAGTTCGAGCTGCCTCATATGTCGTTGCACAGTTGCTTTTGATATGCCAAGGCTTTCGGAAATTTCTTTAAATGACGGTGCGTATCCATATTTTGTAAAATATCTGATAAGAAACAGATAAATTTCTTTTCTGTTCTCTTGTCCCTCGAGATACTTTCTTTCGGTGTTATATTTACTTACCATAGTTACCTCATTTCTTTTAACCTCTGGGTTCAGATCGCGATCATATGCCAAGGAAGTTGCATGAATCAGTCCAAACCCAGAGGGCGTGCGCATATTTAGTTGTAATTATTTGGGATTTTGTCTGCCAGAACCGGCAGCTTTATCATTTGTAAGATTCTTCATCAAGAAGATTATTGAATTTCTCAAGTGCCTTTATAGACACCTTGTTGTTTGATTTCTCCGGTTTGATTGATACTTCTAAGTGAGTATCAATGATATGCTTTAATTCTCTTGCAAGGGTTGTTTTTCCTTGCTTGATTCCATCTCTATAGCCTTTAGCTGGTTTGAATTCATTAATCTTTTCTTTCCCCTCGCCTTGGCTTCCAGATGTCTTGTTGTATCTGCATTGATAACCTTTCTTTGTATATTCCAGAATCCAGAACTGCTCCATTTTATCAAGCTGTTCTACCGGATAATGAATGAAATTAATTTTCCATCCAAAAGGATTATCTTCACTGTAGAATCCTCTTTTCTTTATGGACAAGTCAATGTGCTGATATCCAGTGAGATGTGAACACATCCTCTGAATTATATGTACTGCTTGCCCGATATAAAAGAATGGGATTCCGTTTTCATCTACTCTGGTTAAGAAATAAATACCGCTTTTGTTATCTAAATCCGGATTAACTTTTAAAAGCCTTTTCTTGTTACTCACTTCGATAGCCTTGGCCTGACGAAATTTTTTATAATCCACTAGGCATCACTCCTTTTCAATCTGGTCAATGAGTTTCTTACACTCATCTTTGACATAAGCAAGTGAACAGATTTTGAAATCCGTTTCGAAGCCGAAATCTTTGCTCGACTCTCTCCAGAAGTTTTCCATTGTATGAAAAAGTCTTTTAAAGTCTGGGTCATCTCCAAAATACTGTTTTGCTGCGTCAACATCATACCCGTCAAAGCAATGACCGCAATCAAATCCAATCCACCATGTATTGTCATCATTGCATTCATATAAATATGGTTCTGCGTAAGTAACTCCACCATGGCATTTAAGATGACTTAACTTATCAACATCCTTCTTTGCTAACTTATGGTTGTAAGGTACTCCAACATATCCGCATCTGTATGCTCCAGGCATAAACAGAACTACATATGGATAACCTTTGTATGTAGATTTTGTTTCTAAAACTGGTTTCATTTCATCACTCCTTAATTAAACGGAAGTTCGTCATCCATAATTGACGGCATATCCATGAATCCACTTGTGTCCTGTTCTGGATTTGGAACTGGTGGCTGCGACTGTTCTTCTGGCTGGTTCTTCTTGCTTTCCGCAAACTCATGTGTTTCCACAAGGCAATCATTTGTGTAGACTTTCTTTCCGTCCTTGTCAGTGTAATTTCCAGTCTGCCATGAGCCGACAATCGCAATTTTCATGCCTTTATGCAAGTACTTTTCGGCAAACTCACCATTTTTTCCAAGTGCAACGCAATTTATGAAGTCTGATGTACGTTCATTGTTTTTGCGATACTGTCTCTCAACTGCAAGTGTGTATCTGGCAATTGTTATATTGTTTGTTCCCATTCGTATTTCTGGGTCTTTTACCAAACGTCCGATCAAAATTACTTTATTCATGTTTGTTCTCCTTGTACGGTTCTGGCATAGCTGGCAAAGGCATCCATGCAATTACTTTCAATTTTTCGAAACCGTCTGTAAAATATTCTCCATTCCACATTGCTCTGAATGGAATTGTTCCTTTTTCGGTAGCAATCAAATATATGTCTCCTTTAAAATTATGATTAGGTTTTGGTTCCGGCGGCAGTTTCACGTCTACTGGAATCCACATATCAGATAAACCATAGGAATTAATCAGTTTCTCAACCTTCTCGATTGCATCATTCCAGCCCTTATCGTATTGGCATCCGAGATATGCGTCTGTAATTTTGCTTGAAGGCTGTTTTTTCTTTAACTTTTCCAGCACTTTTAAGAAAATTTTCATGTATCTTCCTCCTCATAATCATTGCAGTAAAGTGAACCGTAATCCCATGCTAACGTACAGCAGTTACGAAACCTGCATTTGCTACAATCTGTCATCTCTTTCATGATGCACCCCTTTCTTAAGACTCAGCGTTGTTCTCAATATTATCTTCTTCTGCTTTTCCTAAACAAGCCATCACAGGCGCAGATTCAAGCAAGCACTCTCTTTCTCTTATATTTTTTTCATCTTTCGAACGCCAATCACCAACAATGTATAGACTTGCATTCGCACTTAAAATGTCTGTGTCCATGTCCCAATATTTGATGTGAATTTCATATGCGACATTTGCTGCAACAACGTATCTGTAAAGTCCTTTCGTAACCTCTTTCCAATTTTTAAAATTTGTCATCCTATCTCCTTTCAGAACGGGCATAAATTCAAGTCAACTTCCAGTCCAGCCCGTCCAATCTGAACCAGAACATTGTCTCCTGCGACTTCCTGTATTTCTTTTTGTATTTTACGGGCATCAGATGCATGTCCACTCAAATGTACCAGCGTTACCGTTCGAAGCGATTCTGTACGATTTTGCTTAATGAATTGCTTACAAGTTGACAAAGAACAATGTCCTTTTAATCTATGGCTGTAGTTAGCTTCTGTTTTGTCCACCAATTCTTCACAGTAGTTGCATTCAATTACCATATGATGTATGTTCATTTTCTGGAAATTATATTTACTGTACTCAAAATCAGTAATATACAGAAGCTTCCCCATTTCATTGTGATCCACCAGATATCCATAGTTTGAGCAAGGTACAAGCTGATTTGTTTCCTTATCATATGTTGTATGTGGCAATTCAAATGGAATCACGTTAAACGAACCAACTCTAAATGGATGTCTTTCTGGAACACCTTTCATCAGTTCACCTGTTCTAATGTTCATGTCCTCAACTGTCTCGTCATTGGTGTAAATCTGAATGCCTGCATTCATTATTTCCTTGAATGCTTCGGTGTGATCTCCGTGTTCATGGGAGAGAAGTACGCCAGAAACATTTCTTATCTGGTAGTCAATCCCTCTAAGAATTTTCTTGTAGTTGCAACCACAGTCAAGAATAATAATCTCGCCTGTACTTGACTGCAAAGCGTAACAATTTCCTTTGGTACTACCTGTTGAAATTACTCGCATGAACAAATGGCATCACCTCGCTTTCTGTGCATTGCATTTATGCTTCTAAGATATTTTCAACTTCATCTATGGCTTTCTCTAAATCGGAATAGGCATATGGTATGTCCTTCCCTCTATTTAGACTCTCTAACTCCGCATAACTTACTTTGCACATGCTGTCTCGTATTAATTTGAGCTGTTTCAGTGGAAGTTCAATGGTTATTATCTGTTCCCAGTCCTTCTTGCTATCTACTCTCTTCATATCATCACTCGCTTTCATTTATAGCTGTTTAAGATTGATTCAGCAGCATTTATAAGGGCTTCTTTATCTGGCTGTATATATGGCGGATTTCCTGGATACCATAATTCCTTTATAGTTCCATAACCGGTTTTTCCTAAAGAATCCTTTATCAGTTGAAGTTCTTTCAGTGATAATTCTACAGTTATAATGGAATCCCAATTTATTTTCTTTCTTCCTATCTCTTTCATACTTCATCATCCTCCGGGAATCTAAACACGATGTTTGCCGGTTCGAATTTCATTTCGGAACCATCCATACTGGTTTTAATGATTCCAAAACCTTTTGTCGATGCCATATAAATCAGCTTTTTTATATCATCTTCTGGAAATTCGATGTTCCGCGAAAAGAATGCTCCAGTATATGTGTTATGCAACATTTTCATGACTTTCTTAGCTTTTTCTTCCGTAGAGCACATTCCCATAACAATTCTCTTAGAATCGTAATTCACGGAGTAAGCAACAATCAGTCCATCTGCACGAGCAATAGCACTGCTCTCATATGGCACATCAATATCTCCTGTCTGACTAATTAATCTCACTTCATTCTCCTTTCAATATACAAATCCAGACTATGGAATTACCTTTAAATCTTCATTTGCCATCAATCATCATTTCCTGATTCAAAGATTGAAGAAGAAAAGATACAAACTGGGCGAACACCATTAACGCTGCGGCAAACGTTGCCGCAGATATAGCCCGAAGGGGAAACAATGGCAATTGTTGTACTGTAATCATTTGCTGGTATACTCCATGGAGTAAGCAGCCACCACCATTTATCCATATTTGGAAGGAATTTTCTGTATTTTCGGTATTCGTCCATCGTCAAAATCGAAATCTTATCTTTACAATGTCCATATTCTGTCTGACCGTCCAAAGAAAGCAAATCTCGATCAAACTCAATAACTGCATCTTCTCCAAACTCGTCAGTAATTTTTTTAAGAAAACGAGTATTTAACTCATTTCTCAGTTTACTTAAAATCCAGTTATTTGAATCTGAATCAAATGCTCTTTCTTTTCCATCAAATCCATTCAAAATGGCAAAATATCCTTTTTCTGTATTATCCAGAATCAGCCATTCCATGCCTGCAAGTTCAATAGCTTTTCCGATTTCCGGCTTTCCGATGTGCTTTTTCTTGAATTCCGTGAACTCTTTACTTAATCGTGATAATTCATCCTCAAAATATTTCAGATTTTTCTTCATAATCATTCCTCCGCCTTAGATACAAAGATATTAGATTTTAAGATACAAACTGGGCGAACACCATTTTCGTTGTAGTAACCGTTGTCGTGGACACCGCCCGAAGGGGAAACAACGGCAAAGGCTTTCTCCCATCCACGTTCTTTCGTTGACCATGGCGATAATGTCCAATACCAATCGTTCAGATCATTGTTCGGTGTAATATCTGTGTATTCTCGTGCTTCATCAAACGTAATCGGTCGAATTTTACAATCAACAGTCCCTAATTTCTGTCCATCCGCAGTGATAATATCTGCTGTGTGTGTTTCGATATTTTCTGCCCCGAATTCTTTTTCGAAGTCTTTCAGAATTTCAGTGTCACACAGTTTCTTTATCTTTGATGTTTTGTAATCTGAGGTATCACCAAATTTTACATTTTCTTTCACCAGATCAAGTGAAATAATTTTCGTTGTATCTCCATACTGTTCCAGAACCTTGTATTTACGCTTTCCAGTGGTCTGAAATACTTCTCCACGTTTCAGTGTTGACAATGCAACATTTCCGGTTTTTTCCTGCTTTTCCAGAAGTTCAACCAGTTCCTTTGCTTTCTGCAAAATTTCTTTATTGTTCATTCCTATTACCTCCGAAAAATACTTCTCTCATATCTACTGATGCATACTTCTTATGCATAAGCTTCTTATTTTTTCTTGCTCCGTTCGGATTATTACAAACAAAATCTCTGCATATCTCAGGTCTCACTTGATATATAAGAAATTTTTCTTTTTCTTTGGAATCATCCAGGAACGGGCAAGTAAGGTCAAAAGCTACAACCGAAGGATAATTATGTTTCTGCTCAGTGATATGATGCTTCTTTACGTAACGTTTGATTTCTTTAATTTCTTTACTGGATATTGGCAAGTAGTTGCTACAACATTGTCCGCAACCACTGCATTTACCGTCCTTTGTGAAGTCAAATACTCCACATTTCATATCTTTCATAACTTCTTCTAACGTCCCGATCATGCTATCACCTCGTAAGTTGAACAAGAATGTTCATAACAAGTGATACTGCCGAGGCTATGAACAATGGTCGGGTCTTATCCTTTGCGACCGCATAAATTATTGCGCCTAACAATGGTAAGAATGAGATATAAAGCAATGACTCAAACACTGAATGAATTATTGACATATCTTATTCCTCCTGTTTCATAAAATCTGGAATCTCTGGTTCTTTACCTGCTGCCGGAACTGGTTCCTTCTCAGCTGGCTGTACGGCTTCTGCAACTGTTGGCTGTTTTGGCTGTTCTTCGATTGCCATTGGTTCTGGAATGAATTCCTCTTTATTGGCATTCTGTTCGATCTCTTCCTGTACTTCCCTGTATGTAGCGTCCATCGTGTTATATTCATATGCCTGTACCGGATTATCCCATTTCTTAGGAATAGACTTCATAATGTTGTTACGCATTTTACGAACAATCATAGATTCTCTCGACTGCGTTTCGTAATAAGACGGTGAAATATATGGTCTTAATTCCTCACAATCAATAATTGCTTCCAGTTCCCCAATATCAGCAACCTTTTTCATGATTTCTTTTTTCTTTGCTTCAATCTGAGTTTTCTGTGCATCTGTAGCTTTGTATCTGTCTGCACAAATACCGAATGTTTCATTCTGAAGATTGTTCTTAATATGTGCTGCAAGATTCTTCAGTACGTCTGCTCTTTCGCATGAAAGGTATTCAACGTGACCATCTTTGTACTGAATTGGATATACCACGCGAACAACTTTTCCAATTCCAGATTCTTCCCATTCCGGCGGTGTGATTTCTACACCTCTGTGTCTTGGTGGGATATACTTGTCACCCTCTCTTACTTTCCAATATGGAAATACTTTAGCCACATTGACACCATATCTACTTACAAGAGCATCGTTTCCGTCGCCCTCAATCGCAAATTCGATTTTCTTCTCCCACTGAGGTTTCTGCCCTTTTGCCGCTATGTTTACGTTTCTGATCTGGAAATAACATTCTCTCGGCTGTGCATTTGCGTTCAGCTTTAATGCTGCGACTTTACTCAGGATAAATTTAAGATTAGAACCGTTGATTGCTTCAAAACTCACACCGCTTTCATGTACCATCTGGAAAATAGATCCCATTGCTGCTACTACACAATCTTTTGAATATGAATCAAATTCCATTCCTCTTGAAGTCAAATCTCTTTCCATTAAATCGACATACCGATTTGTGTAGTAGGAAAGCTGTGTGTTAAAATTTGCTACCTGTGTGTTTTCTGCCATTTTAATTCTCCTTTTCTTTTATTAATTAACTCATTTTTTGTTTGCATTTCTGTTCAGTTCTGCACTTCGCCAAAGCAAATCATAACCGAGCTACGCTCTGCCTATCCTTTGCTCATCTTCTCTACTCAGCACCATTGCTATACTTTACTTTTCTATTCCGTGCTTCGCCTATACGTATCTTTGCCCTGCCCTACTTCGCCAATGCGTTACATTTCTTTACAACACATTGCTCTGCTGCGCTTTTCCGCTACCTCACTATGCGAAACCTCTCTTTACTTTGCCAAAACGTATCAACTCTTTTCAATTCCATAACTTTGCCCTTCTGCACCTCTCAGTACCACTCCGATACATTACTTTGCTACGCTTCGCCGAAGCAAATCATTACCCAGCAATTCTGCGCCTTTGCTTTGCCTATCATAACTACATTCAGCCATGCCGTAGCTTATTTTGTGATTTCAGTCCATTTGAAACGGCCTTTGCCTGAGTTTCGCCACTGACCAATGCCGTTAAACTCTCCATAATCAAGCCAGTCAATTACATATTTCATGAGTGAATCATCAAGTACTTTGATTGTGAATTCTACTGTTGATCCTGCCGGCACAGTTTCGCTGTCTGCCAAAGAGATTCTTTCGCCCTGTGCTGTCTGCGCTCTCAGTGGTCTCTGACAATCAGAAAGTTCTGTACCTTCTGGAAGAACAAACGGAATTTTGCGTTCGTTTACAAATACCAGTAAGTCAATTTTTTTCTTATAAGCTGCAAGTTTCTTTGCTCCGCCGATATAGGAACCGGCCTGTGCAGCTGACTTAAAGAATCCTCTGATCTGGTAGTCCCAAAGGAACGGATTGCCGTTATCATCTTTCGGAAATACTGTTCGACCTTTTTCAATAACTTCTTCAATTCCTAAAGCTTCAACTTCCTGTTCTCTGGAAGGTGCATCTGGTGCTTTTGATGCTATAAACTTCTCGTGAATATCTTTTTCTGCATTTGCAGTACCTAAAACTTCCTCTAAAAATGTTAATCTGACTTTTAATTCTTTCATCTCATATTCCTCCGATTTTTTTATTTTGCTTAATACTTTGCTTGTCAAGGCCATGCTCCTCCATTGCAATTCTTCGATTTTCTAAGCTGTTCCATTGCTGCGCTGTTCTTTTCACTGCTCTTCCTTGGCTTTTCTCAGCTTCGCTAATCCGTTGCAGTGCGGTTCCCCACATATCTGTTCCGTTACGTTTCTGTGCGTTTCTACGCTTCTCCACCGCAATTCAATTCTCGGCTAATCCGTCGCCACGCCGTTCCCTTCTAAGCTATTCCTTTGCCATTCCAAACCTTGCGATGCGTGACCCCGCCTTGGCTTTTCTGCGCGTTTCTACGCTTCTCCTTTGCGATTCTCAGCAGTGCGCTTTTATGCCGTGGCATTTCATATCTGTTCTATGCATATCCCTTGCTTCGCTTCTCATTGCTTCGCCTTGCCGTTGCAAAGCTAACTATGCTAATCCTATTGCGTTTTAATCGCAATAACTTCTATTACAGAACGGGCAACTCGTAATCAACTGCCCTGCTGCACTTTCTACTGAGATGCCCTGTGTGTCATATCCGGTACGTGTCCGTCCTTTCTCGGAATAGATATTCTGGTGGCAAGACCAACAGATACCATTGCCCGGTGCAAAACGTGGCAATATCTTTGTTTTACAATACCAATCCTGTGCTTTGATTGCTTCTGGAATGTTATATGTAGTTGTCGCCATATTAAATTCCCTCCACTTTTAATTCATCGTCGGAAACTTTAAGTAGAATCATCTGTCTGCCTGTATCTGGTATTCTGTCAGCATTCACACTTTCAACATCATCAACCCAAATTGGCAAGTTTAAGCCGTTCAATTCCTGCAATCCAGTCACGAGGTCAATATTGCATAGAATCTGATCGGAGTGATTCAATCCATCAAAATATCCGATTCCGTCACAAATCATTTTACAAACTTCCACCGGCTCACCGTCCTGCGTATAGTCCAAAAATTGAAACTGAAAGTGCTTGAAAAGTGGATTGATAGCTTCTGCCAGTGCCTGATTTTTTTTGATGGAAAATTCTTTCAACATGTCAAGTTTCTGCTGAATATCGGAATCTTCCTGACCTAACTCTTTCTGTTCTGTGTTCAGCTGTTCAAGTGTTTCTGTCTGTTTCTGAACTGCCTGTTTTGCCATCTCAATTTTTATTTCGATTCCTGTAAGTTCCTTTTCAGCAGACATTCTTTCTGCCTGAACTGCTGCCTTTTCCTCAGAATTATTAGTCAGTCCGTCAAGCTGTTCCTGTTTCTTCTGGATTTCTGCTACAACTGCCTGATACTCTTCATTTCCAGACATATCTGGCTCTGCCGGAAGCTTCTCTAATTCCTGATTTTTCTGCGCAATCTCAGATGCCAGAGTGGAAATATTTTTCTTTGTCTGCTCAATCTGCGATTCGATGTCTTTGCGCTTTTCCTCAACTTCTTTTCTTCTGGCTACTTCGGAATTGCCTTCTTCTGTAATGTCTTTAAGTTTCTGCTGTTTGTCTGCTTTAAACTGCTCTTTTTTCGCAAACTCTGCATGGATTCTTTCCTGTTTCTTCTGTTCAAATTCAGTTTTAAGACGTTCAACCTGTTCCTCCGGAAGTGCCTGTCCGCAGGTCGGGCAAATAGCTGATTCAGGATCAAATTTTTCATTCTGTATGGCATTTAAAGCTGTTTCATCAAATGTGGACGCATACGTCTGTTTATATTTCTCCTGCAAAACCGTAATTCTCTGCTGAATTCGTTCTGGTTTCTCAGCGGTCGCAAGGAAATTTCCCAGAATTCGGAGATTTTCTTCTTCATGTTTCTGCTTGAATCGCCTGTCATTTAATAAGGAAACGATTTTTCTCTTTTCTTCCTGTAATGCTTCTGCTGCATTTGAAATGATCGCATCTCTGGATTTCTTGAGACCTGTAATCTCGTAGCAGAGCTCGTCATATGTTTTATTGGTTTCATTTAGCAGCTTTTCTTTTTCAAGAAGACCATTCAGTTTATCCAGCACGGCATTCTTCTTTTCTTCAAGAATGGTAAAATCTGGTGTTCCCTGTTTCTTTACGGTATCAATTTCAACCTTTTTGGCATCAATTTTCTTCTGGAAGTCTTTTTTGTCTCTATTGAGTTTTTTCACAACTTCCTCGACAGAATGATTCTTGATGATTTCCGAAACTTCTGGATTGTCCTGTAATACTTTATCCGCATTGAACCCTGCCATCTTTTCAAGCATTACTCTGGCACTTGCTGTTGATTTTCGAAGTTCATTAAGGAATACTCTGGCATTACTACACATCATAATGGTTTCTGAGTCTGATATTCCTTTTAAAAATTCCTTATACTTCGTCTGGTTGTAATCAAACCCATCAACCTGATATTTTGTGGTACTGGAAGATTTACCTTTCTTCGTTTCCTTACGGATCACGGTTTCCTCTCCATCAATCAGAAGTGTGAGTTCTCTTGATACGACACCCTCAACTTCTTCTCCGTCTTCTTTTCTTCTGACATTATTCGGAGATGTACCGTCTGCAAGCTTTCCGGTCAGTGTATCAAAATATGCGTCCATCAACGTTGTTTTACCCTGACGGTTCCTACCGGACACCATCGTTCGTGGTGCAAACTGATACTCCGCAGACTCAAACTTCTTGTAGTTTTCAATGTTAAGCTGTTTCAATTCTACTGTTTTCATACTGTTTTATCCTCCACCCAATAAGCCGACACTTCATAGGCTGTTTTCTTCTCGACCTGATTTCCGACTTTTTTGTTGTACTCTCTGCTCTGGATTCTTCCCTGTAAAATAATATGTGTGCCAGTTCCGCAGGTTCCCATGTATCTTGCATTTCTGCCCCAGCAGATGCATGGTATGTAATCAGATATGCCGTATGATCTATTTACCGCCAGAAGTACATCTGCAATCTCTCTTCCATTAGGTGTTGTTCTGTATACTGGTTTCTTGCAAGTAAAACCATCCAGAAGAATCTGATTAACTGGAAGTGCGTCTTTGTCCATGAATTTTGCTTCTCTTGCGAACACAAAAAGAAGTAATCTACTGTGATTTTCTTCGTGCTTATTGAACGATCTGAACTGCCCTTGAATTTCCATCATTTCTCCTGTATAGTTCTGCTTCACATCAATGAGTCTCTCAGAAACTACAACCGGAAGAACATCTTTCGTTCCGCTAAATCGTTCTACGCTAAGTTCGAATCGGTAAAATTTTTCACCATATACTTCATGGCTAAATTCAAATTCTGTTTTAATTTCTCCAACCAGTGTTACCTGATTGTTTTCCAAAAGCTTATTCAATTCCGTTTACCCACCTTTCTATCTGCATTAAAATAGGAAGGGATACCATTGAAGATGCCATTGCACTTATGCAGAGCAACTCAAGTACATCCATTTTCGTCATCCACCAGAGCAATAATGCAATCGTGGAAAATGTTCCCACCTGTGCCATCACTCCGATAAAATACATTCTTTTCCTCATATCCCTCACTTCTTTCTTTTAGTTGCTGCTGCTGCAAGTAAAGCTACTGACAGCGCTACAACTGCGACTTCCAGACGTTTTGTTTTTGTTGCCTGATCTGCGATGATTTCGCTTGCAAGGCTCTGGTTTTTAGTTGCGTTTTCGGTGTGTTTTGTGATTTTAGACATAAAAAATGCCCTCCTGGTATAAATTTTCTTTTCAAATACAGGAAGGTGTGCTATACTTATCCTGTATTTAACTTACCCTAATTAAGTTAGATACGTGCTCCGGTAGGTGTTGCGTCACCTCCGGGGCGTTTCACTCTTCTTTCTTATCGGAATCCCCTTCGAAATATTTAATCCCCATGATCGCAGCTACATACTTTTTATCAATGAATGTGCTATCATTAGCATTTAAAACCGCTTCCAAAGCTGTAAGCCTGCCGGCTAGTAAAGCAAATTCCTCTTCGAGGGTTTCTGGCTCATAAGTATTTTTATTCATCTTTTGTCCCTCCCCAGATTGACGACAATGCTAATCCCATAAGTTTTCCAAGTACTTCCGCTCGCATATTGGAAAGTTCCTTGTCAAGCTTATCTTCCGTCCAGAACCCAACGTCTACAGCCTTTCTGATAAGTTTATCTCCTGTTTCCTTTGGAATATCTTCTTCCTCAAAAGTCTCTCTCAACGATTTAATAATCATTGACAAATCAGTCATTAAAACTGTTGTACTTCCCTTTACCTCAACTGCTCCATCTTTACTTTTAATCATTCTCTTTTCCTCCTTCAAAAATCTTTCTCCCCAATATTAATTCCGCAAACGTTCTAAGCGTTTCTGTCCTTAATCTGTCAAGTTCTTCTTGTATTTTTTCGTCTGTCCACAACCCCATCTGAGCTGATTCAGAAACAAGTTCATCGGCTTTTTCCTTGGAATATCCTTCTTTCACAAGGAAAACTCTTAGTCCCCTGCATATCGCGGTTAATTCAGAAAGCAACTTATTTGCATCTTCTTCTAATTCAACTTTCCCGCCTTCACATTTGATCATTCTATTTTTCCTCCATTTCTCTTTTCAGTGTTTCGTACAGTTCCTTGTGAATCGGAGAATCTTCTGGAATCTCGCGAATTATTTCAATAATTTTGTCTTTTTTCTCCTGTAATGTCATATTCATAAACTCATTTATTTCTTCTTTTTTCATACTGACTTCCTTTCTGTGGTATAATCTCCCTCGAAGGGAGGTGTGTATTATGGATAAAGAACAAATAGTTCATGATTTAGCAATTACTTATGCAAAGTCTAAATTAAATGAATACGTTCTTGACAGAAGAGAAGCTCCATTGGCTGGAAATACTTCTATGTCAAATGACGAAATTCAATATTTAAAACGTGCATATGATTTTGCTATTCAGAATCTTTCGGATTAAACGCTCGTTTCCCGTATAAAGCGTTTTGAATTCCATCTGTAACGCATTCGGCAATTGTCTTCCCGTCAATATTTGCCGTGTGCGTTACTTTTTTTGTTCTCGTAGGGGCAACTTCTTTCCGAATAGCTTTAAGCTCTTCTAAAATCTGTTTGAGTAATGCATTTGTTTCTTCCGTCATATTGCTTCCTTTCTGTTGAGTTTGGCTTCTTATCTCTTTATAATGTAAGTACAGGCACCGCCATGCCGAGTAAATGAAAGGAGATAAAAGTTTGCTATTATTACCACATATAGATGGTTTTCATCAGTCCGGTGAAAAAGTTTCTGAAACCTCAGTGTTTGTATGTAATAACTGTGGTTCTAAGAGAACTGTAAAGTCCGGTAAAACCATCCCTAAGTGTTCGAAATGTAACGATTATACCTATTGGTTTAAAATCGTAACGCTTTGATCACTTTCGATTTCATTGAACATTGTTTCCGGGTGGTATTCATCTTTCAAATCGCTGTTTGTATAATCGATGGATTTCACTTGGAAACAAATGTTTGCACCGTTTTCTGTATTGAATACTTTCAAGTACTGTTTCCCATTTTTTGAAAAGCACATTACTCTTGTTTTATCTGGGATTCTTACAATCCGCGGTGCAAATAATCTTTTTAAAAACTGTTTCAGCACATTTATGACTCCTTTCTCAATCACCGTCTGCTTTTTCAGTTTCCTGTCCCAGAAACTTATTCACGAAATACAACTGCCCTTTCCCACTAACTTTTGTCGTGCGTGTGATTCTGACAGAGCCATCTGGATTCTGAACGTTAGATTCTTTGATTTCAAATAATCCCTGCTCAACGTATTTCTGTTTTGGCATATTTCGTGAACTTCCAGAAACCATCAAATAGCCATTGTCTCTCATCCACTGAAACAATCGTTTCTGTCCTATCTGGTATCCGTTCTGGCAGATAAGTTTCGCCAAGTCACCGATAAGGATTGATGTATGACTTGCAGACACAGCATCTGCGAAAATTGTTTTCGGTCTATCAGCTTCAATTTTCTCCGCAAGAGACTTATTTGTGTCTTTCAGCTTCGCAATCGTCCGGTCTGCCATCTTCAATGCTCTGGCAAAAACCTGTTCTGGTGTGTTCCATGCTTTTTCGAGGTCTATGAGATACTGTCGGCATTCTTTTCCTTTTTCAGTTCTACTCATAAGGCAAATGTGCTTCGCCATATCTACCGATAAAGAATAATCCTGCAATTCTCTAATCTGCACTCCGCCATTGTTCTGAACCTCCGTACCTGTAAGTACGCTGGTGTAATCTTCATTCTCAATGAACCCTTGAGAGTTCGTTTCGAACCATGCTGAAAATCGCTTACTGATTTCAAGAGATTTATGTAACTCTCTGGCTGATACTGTAGGCTGTTCGCCATCGTAATTAATTGATATTAATCCGTTCATATATCTCCTTTTCTTGTTAATCGGATTTCAAAATTTCATCTACCGAAGTTTTTAAATAATCAGCGACCTTTTTCACTTTTTCGGCAGATGGAGAAACTTCATTCCATTTACAAACACTACCTTGCGAAAATCCGCAATCTATTTCGATTTTGCGAATGGAAACATTTCGCTTTTTTGCCAAGGCTTTCACCTTGTCGTAAATCATCATTCGATACCTCCTTTCATATTTTTGCTGAAAATATCACAACATTATTGACATACCTCTGAATATATTCTATAATCAAGCTACCACACAAAATCATAAAAAATAAACTTGGGCATTCTTTATGTCCTTATTTTGTTGCGTTATTTTCAGTACTGATAGTTACATTATAAGCGATATTTTCAGAATGTCAAGTACTATTTTTGCGTTTTTTTCAGAATTGAAAGGAAACAAAAATGACATTACGAGAAAGAGTTAAAATACTTTGTAAAGAACAGAAAACTTCATTAAATGCGTTAGAAACTGAATGTGGTTTCGCAAAGGGATACGCAAGCAAACTGGATAAAAGTACTCCTAATGCTGAAAATTTGCGAAAAATCGCAGATTTCTTTCACGTATCTGTAGATTATCTGATGACAGGGAAAGAGCCGGAACAAGATTTTTCCGAT
>OGES01000130.1_pt1 | contig 77935 bp, 72 predicted proteins | sample 1570711 | NCBI WGS metagenome assembly OGES01 (sample SAMEA2582133, study PRJEB24529) | metagenome | biome: Human gut stool | place: China | collected 2011 | reverse complement strand
AATAATAGAGAAAGATTGCTATTTTAATAGACATTTGAAGATGTTATGATTATTCTCCATAAACAGTTGTTTTATTTGCTAATTCATTTACTCTATTTACAAGATTATGCGTATTCATATAATCAATAATTTCATCTTGTGTAGTACTACCTATTCTGAAGAAATCAATTGTTTTATCACTTTGTTCATAGAAATAGACCTCTCTATTCCTTCCTAATTTATAACCACAATTATTATCTATTTCCCCTGGAGCTAAGCTATAAAAAATAGGTGTTTCATCAGGTTCAGTATCATTTCCACCTGTTGAAACAACATCAACTGTTAACGTGGAATTTTTGAGAGCCATATCATAAGTTCCTTTAAAATTTCCATTATATTTTATAGCACCATATATAAGAATAGAGGCTGCATTCTGCTTATTTGTTAATCCAGCTACAGTTAGCTTATTAGATTCATCTATTGTGCTTGATCTGCTCTGATTTTTTTCTGCTTGAACTCTCTTCCTTGCTAACTGAGCTTTTTCTACTACTTGATGAACTTTTCTTTAAAGTAACTTCATTTCTATTTTCAGCTATCTGTGTATTATTTTTACCGTTCTTTAAATAAACAACCCCCACAATGAAGTGCCTTACAATTGTTAGACAAAGTCTAGAGATTGTGAGGTGCTTTTTTCATATGACTAAATATACTCAAAAATTCAAATTAGATCTTATTCAAGAATACTTAGATACTGGCTGTTCACAACGATGTCTAGAAAATAAGTATTCTTTACCAAAGGATACCTTAAAAAAATGGTGGACTGTATACAATTTAAAAGGACCCGAAGGGTTGAAATTACGACATTTCAAACGTAAATTTACTGTTGATTTTAAACTTCGTGTGATAAACTACTACCTAAATAATGATGTTTCAATGTCCAAAGTGGCGGCTTCCCATAATCTTTTGTGTTCACAGATATCTATCTGGTTGAAGTTGTTTATGGAAGGTGGATCTGAGGCCTTGAAACCCAAGAAGAAAGGTAGGCCAAGTAAGATGTCAAAAATGACAAAGAAGGATGCACGTAAAATTTTAAAAAAGGAAAGTGATGAAATTGCGGCACTAAAGAGTGAATTACGTCAAGTCAAAATGGAGCGTGATATCTTAAAAAAATCGTTGACCCTGTTCGGACCCTCAAAGCCAAGGAGAAAACAATAATTGTGGATCAGATCAGGGTAGACCAACAAAACTTGCCAAAAAAGGAACGATATGGGATTGGTGAGCTTCTAAAAACGATTGACTTGAAGCGACCAACTTATTACGACGAACGCAAACGTATCATCAATAAAAATGATAAGTATGCTGATGTTAAGGTGGTAATCAAGGAAATAGCGGAAAAAGGTAAATGGAGAGGTTCTTATACATACGGCTATCGCCGTATAATGCCACTTCTTGAGAAAGCTGGATATCACATGGCTGAAGCTACTTTACGTCGCTTAATGAACGAATTAGGTGTACAACCAGCTATGTATAATCGCCGTAAAAATAATCACTATTCTTCTTATAAAGGTACAGTTGGTAAGGTAGCTGATAACTTGTTAAACCAAACATTTGATGCTACGTCTCCTTTTACTGTTCTTCATACGGATGTTTCGCAAGTACGTTTAGGTGATTCGACCTGGGCTTACATGTCAGTCATTTTAGATCAAGCTACCAAAGAAGTTTTAGCCGCTTCTGTTAGCCAAAGCTCAAATAAACTGTTGATTATGGATACATTAAGTCAGCTTGAGGATAACCTCCCCAATAACTTTAATCCAATTATCCATTCTGACCAAGGATGGCACTACCAATTAGACTATTATCGTGAAAAGATTGATTCATTAGGTTTAATTCAAAGTATGTCCCGCAAGGGAAACTGCCTAGATAACGCTCCAATGGAAAGTTTTTTCCATCTTTTTAAAGTTGAATCACAGCCTGAAATAAAGAAGTGTAAGAATATTTCTCAGTTCACACAGTTCTTTAACAAGTATGTCAATTGGTACAATAATGACCGAATTTCCAATCATAACCACCCGTAAAACGGGTGGTTTGCTCCACGGCTATAAGCCGTTAAGAATAGCCAGTGTCTCAAGGCGCTGGCTTTCTCTTCGTTCAAGCCAAATTGCTATGATTTTTTGCCACCACTCTAAGTGGTATTAGTATCACTTTAACTTATTACCCTTAAAAGGGTCTGAATATTCTTTAGTTGTCAATTTATCTATCGATAAATCATGTTTTTCTTGATCTCTTATATATTTTCGAATTGTTTGTTCATTTAATCCTACTGTACTAACATAATACCCTTCAGACCAAAAATACCGATTTCCAAATTTGTACTTTAAATTCGCATGTCTATCAAACATCATCAATGCACTTTTCTCCTTTAAGTATCCCATAAAACTTGATACACTCTGCTTTGGGGGAATACTTACTAAAAGATGTACATGATCTGGCATCATATGTCCTTCTATAATTTTTACTCCTTTATATTGACATAATAACTTTATAATCTCTATTAAATCTTTTCGGTATTGATAATATATTATTTTACGTCTATACTTTGGAGTGAATACGATATGGTATTTACATAACCATGTTGTATGGGCTAAACTATTTAGTTTATTAGCCATTTCAAATTATCTCTTTTCTTTTTTATTTTTTGGCCTGAACAACTTAATCTTAAAACCAAAAGAGTAATTTGTATATAATACTTCATTTTCCACTCGCATAGCGAGTGGTTTTTTGTTTCGTACGCTTTAGCGTACTCAACTAGGTCTAAAGACATAATAAAACAAAAAACATGAGTCCGGTTGATTACCGAACCCATGTCTTAGCTGCTTAAAAATATTTTATTTTTGTCTAACTTTTTTGTTGCACTTCAAGTTTGGTATAATATATGTGTTTTTTATATTATTTAATTATCAGAAAAGGATTATTAATATGAATTTTGAGAAAATAGTAGATTTACATTGTCATATCTTGCCGGGTATTGATGATGGATCTCCAGACTTAGAACATTCATTGCAATTAGCCCAAGAAGCAGTTGCTGATGGAGTTACACATATTTTGGCTACTCCACATCATCTTGATCGTAATTATACTAATCACGCAAAAGATGTCATTAGAATAGCTGATGAATTTCAAGCTGAATTAGATAAGCGAGAAATTAAATTGACTGTTTTTCCAAGTCAAGAAGTACATATTAATGGAGAACTTTTGAACAGATATGATGATTTACTGGGAATAGATGAAGATAAAAGATACATGTTATTAGAATTTCCACATGATGGTGTTCCTAGATATGCCGAGAATATGATTTTTAATTTAAAAAAAATGGGAACGATACCAGTTATTGTGCATCCTGAACGTAATCATGAAATTCAGAATAATTTAAATATGTTGTATGATTTTATTAAAGCGGGTGCTTTAGCACAGGTTACAGCTACAAGTTATGTCGGTGGCTTCGGCTCACATGTAGCTGAAATATCACATACATTGGTTGAACATAATTTGGTACAAATTGTTGCTTCAGATGCACATACTTTAAAGGGGCGTAAGTTTGTGTTAAGTGAAGCTTTGAATCAAATTGCTAAAGATTTTGGTGAACAAAAAGCAATACAATTTGAAAAAAATGCTGAAAATCTCATTAATGGGGAGTACGTTATAGCTAGAGACTATACACCGATTCAAAAAAAGAAGAAATTTTGGTTCTTTTAACAGAAAGCAGGAGTAAGAAATGAATAATGAAGAAGAAAAGCTAAATAGAAAGCACAGTCATCACAAGCATCACCATCGCTCATTTTGGCAAAGACATAAAATTTGGAAATGGGTTTTAATTGTTATTGGGTTATTTATAGTTGCTGATGTTGCATTGTTTGGTAAGATGTATTTTGATGCTAAAAAGTCAGCTAACAGTACATATAAACAAGTTAAGACAAATAAATTACGTAATACACCAGATTTAAATAATGGTAAACCATTCACAGTTCTTATCTTAGGAACTGATACTGGAGAATACGGACGTACATATCGTGGGCGTTCAGATACTATGATGTTGGCAGCAGTTAGTCCTGAAGAAAAGAAAACTACTTTAGTAAGTATTCCACGTGATACTAAGGTAGCAATTCCAGGATATGGGTATAATAATAAGATTAATGCCGCTTATTCATATGAAGGTACAAAAGGTGCGGTTAACATTGTTCAAAGTTATTTAGATGTTCCTGTGGATTACTATGTTGAAATGAACATGAAAGGTCTTGAAGAACTTTCTGCAGCTGTAGGTCCAGTTAAAGTTGAGAACGACCTAGAATTTACTAATGCAAATAAGACCTTTAAAAAAGGAACTGTAACTATTGATGAAGATAATATCTTAGCCTATACACGTATGCGTTATGAAGATCCACGTGGTGATTATGGGCGTCAATTACGTCAACGTATGGTGCTCGAAGCTTTAGTTAAGAAAATTGCAACAATTGGAAGTATGACTAAATATCAATCAATTTTAAATGCAATTTCTAGCAACATGAAGACTAACTTGACATTTGATGATATGAAGGCAATTGCAACTAAATATAGTTCTGCTTCTAAGATTGAACAAATTCAATTGCAAGGGGAAAGTCAAATGATTGACGGTGTATCTTATGAAGTTGTTCCACAAAGCAATTTGGATAAAGTAACTAGTCAATTAAAGAAAGCATTGAACGAGTAATGTTAGCTTTTTGTTAAAATTTTGTTGAAATTAAATGATATAATTTAGGGAGTTAATATAAAACGAGGGGAATACGCTAATGGAAAAAATTGGAGGAACGGTTAGCATGAAGAAATTAGATAGAGAAAACATTAATAAAAGATACATCTATCATTTTTTCAAACGAGTTTTTGATTTTTTCGCTAGTTTAGTAGGATTAATCTTGTTATCGCCGTTGTTATTATACATAGCATTTAGAATCCATAAAGAAGATAGAGGACCAGTATTTTATTCTCAAACTAGAGTTGGAAAAGACGGTAAAGAATTTGAAATGTATAAATTTCGTTCTATGATTGTGGATGCTGATAAGAAATTAGCTGAATTAAAATCTCAAAATGAAGTAGAGGGTCCAATGTTTAAGATGAAAGAAGATCCTCGAATTACAAAAATTGGTAAATTTATTCGCAAACATAGTTTTGATGAACTACCACAACTTTTAAATGTGCTCAAAGGTGATATGAGTTTAGTGGGACCTCGTCCACCTTTGCCAGGTGAAGTTGCTCAATATACAGATTATGATAAGCAAAGATTATTGGTTGTTCCTGGTTGTACAGGACTTTGGCAAGCAACAGTTAGAAATAGTGTAGGATTTTCTGAAATGGTTGAATTAGATTTAGAATATATTCAAAAGAGTGGATTTTTCTATGATTTATATTTGATCTTTTTAACAGTTAAGATTGTGTTGTTTTCTAATGATGCGTATTAATATACGACAATTTGTAGAATGTGGATAACTTAGAGATTAAGTTAATGATTTTTAGAGCATCTCTTAATAGGGATGCTTTTTTATATTTATTAAAGTACCTTTACATAGATTTTATAAAAAGCATATAATATTATTGTATGTGAATAACTAGTAAAGGTAGGTAGTACCATGAAAGGAATAATTTTAGCTGGTGGTAGTGGCACACGTCTTTATCCTATTACTAAGGGTATTTCTAAACAATTGATACCAGTTTATGATAAACCAATGATTTATTACCCTTTATCAACTTTAATGTTGGCTGGGATAACAGATATTTTAGTAATCTCTACTCCAGAATATACACCATTATTTGAACAATTATTAGGTGATGGTTCTGATATAGGAGTATCATTAACTTATAAGGTTCAAGAAAAACCTAATGGATTGGCAGAGGCCTTTATTTTAGGAGCAGATTTTATTGGTAATGATTCGGTTTGCTTAATTTTAGGAGATAATATTTATTACGGATCAGGCCTATCTAAACTTGTACAAGAAGCAGCAGAAAAGATAGATGGGGCAACAGTTTTTGGTTATCATGTAAATGATCCAGAACGTTTTGGCGTTGTAGAATTTGATGATGATATGAAAGCTTTATCAATTGAAGAAAAACCGGAAAATCCTAAGAGTAATTATGCAGTTACTGGTTTGTACTTCTATGACAATACAGTTGTAGAAAAAGCCAAGAATTTAAAGCCTTCTAATCGTGGTGAATTAGAAATTACAGATATTAATAAATTATATCTAGATGAAGGTAAACTAGATGTTAAGTTAATGGGACGTGGATATGCTTGGTTAGATACAGGTACTCACGATTCAATGATGGAAGCTGCTAGTTTTATTGCTACAATTCAAAAACGTCAAAATTTGAAAGTAGCTTGTTTAGAAGAAATTGCTTACCGTATGGGCTATATAAGCAAAGAAAAATTGGTTGAACTAGCACAACCAATGAAGAAAAATGATTATGGTCAATATCTATTAAGATTAGCTAAGGAGCAGTAATAATGGGAAAATTAATTGTAAAAGAAACAAAATTACAAGATGTTAAATTAATTACACCGGCAGTATTTGGAGATAACCGTGGATTCTTCACAGAAAGTTATTCAGATCGTGATTTCAAAGCAGCTGGAATTGATTTTGATTTTATTCAAGATAATCACTCTCTTTCTACACAAGCAGGCGTTTTACGTGGCTTGCATTTTCAACGTGGTAAAGCTGCACAAACAAAGTTGATTCGAGTAGCAACTGGGGCAGTTTTAGATGTGATTGTTGATTTACGTAAGGGATCTCCTACATATAAGCAATGGGAAGGATACATCTTATCCGAAAGTAATCATCGTCAATTGTTAGTACCTAAGGGTTATGCTCATGGATTTGTTACTTTGACAGACAACGTTAACTTCCTTTACAAATGTGATAATTACTATGATGCAGAAGCTGATGGTGGTATCTCCTTCAAGACTCCCGAACTTAATATTGATTGGCCAATTGATTTAGATAAGGCAATCACATCTGAAAAAGATGCTAACCAACCTACTTTAACAGAATTTGAAAAAGACAATCCATTTGTTTACGGCGAAATTTAGGAGGTAATTTGATGTTTAAGAATATCATTGTAACTGGTGGAGCTGGATTCATCGGTTCAAACTTTGTACATTATGTAGTCAATAATCATCCTGAAGTTCATGTGACAGTATTGGATAAACTGACATATGCTGGAAATAAAGAAAATCTTGCTGGCTTGCCAGAAGATCGCGTAGAATTAGTTGTCGGAGATATTTGTGATAAGGAATTAGTGGATAAGTTAGTTCAAAATGCTGATGCGGTGGTACATTATGCTGCTGAAAGTCATAATGATAACTCACTTAGAAATCCTGATCCTTTTATCCAAACTAATATTGTTGGGACATCAGTTCTAATTGAAGCATGTACTAAGTACGATGTACGTTTCCATCATGTTTCTACTGATGAAGTTTATGGTGATTTACCATTACGTGAAGATTTACCAGGACATGGTGAAGGACCAGGTGAAAAATTCACACCTGAATCTCCGTATAAGCCAAGTAGTCCTTACTCATCTTCAAAGGCAAGTTCAGATTTGCTAGTTAGAGCATGGGTGCGTTCATTTGGATTAAAAGCAACTATTTCCAATTGTTCAAATAACTACGGTCCTTACCAACATATCGAAAAATTTATTCCACGTCAGATAACAAATATTTTAAGTGGTATTCGTCCAAAATTATATGGAACAGGTAAGAATGTACGTGACTGGATCCATACTAATGATCATTCAAGTGCTGTTTGGAAGATTTTGAATGAAGGCAAGATTGGCGAAACATACCTAATCGGTGCTGACGGTGAAAAAAACAACAAAGAAGTTTTAGAATTAATCTTGAAATTAATGGGACAACCAGCAGACGCTTACGATCAAGTTAAAGATCGTCCAGGACATGATTTACGCTATGCTATTGATGCAAGTAAGTTACGTAATGAATTAGGTTGGGAACCTCAATATACTAATTTTGAAGAAGGCCTCAAAGCAACAATTGATTGGTACACTAACCATCGTGAATGGTGGCAAGATCAAAAGGATGCAGTTGAAGCTAAATACGCTAAAAACGGGCAATAAAAAATTTCCCCAGGTTTTCCTGGGGTTTTACTTTATCATTGGAAGGAAGATATTAAATGAAAGTTTTAATTACTGGTGCAAATGGACAATTAGGTCAAGAAATGCAACATCTGTTAGATGAACGTGGGCAAGAATATCTAGCAGAAGATTCACAAGGACTAGATATAACAGATAAGGAAGCAGTAGATGCTTACTTTGAAAAGAACAAACCGGAAGTAGTTTATCATTGTGCAGCTTATACGGCAGTGGATAAGGCTGAAGGGGAGGGAAAAGAACTTAACTGGAAAGTCAATGTTGATGGAACAGAAAATATTGCTAAAGCATGTCAAAAAGTTGGGGCAACATTGCTTTATGTAAGTACAGATTATGTCTTTGATGGTAATCGTACAAGTGGTGAATATTTACCAGATGATCCCAAAGGACCACGTAATGAATATGGTAAAGCAAAACTTGCTGGTGAAGAAGCAGTACAAAAATATTGCGATAAGTACTACATAATTAGAACTGCTTGGGTATATGGACAATGGGGACATAATTTCGTATACACTATGATAAATCTAGCAAAGAATCATGATAAGTTGACAGTTGTTGATGATCAGGTAGGACGCCCTACATGGACTAGAACATTAGCAGAATTCTTGACATACTTAGTAGATAATAAGGTTGAATATGGTGTATATCATTGTTGTAATGATGGGCAATGTTCATGGTATGAATTTGCTAAAGAGATATTGAAAGATACAAATGTTGATGTACAACCTGTAACTTCAGATCAATATCCAACAGCTGCATTTAGACCACATTATAGTGTAATGAAGTTAGCTAAAGAAACGGGCTTTGTATTTCCGGATTGGAAAGAAGCGTTGGATGAATTTTTAAGTGAAGTGAAAAAATAATGGAATTATAGTAATTGAAAGAGATAGGAATAATAGCATTTCAATTTAAACTATAAAAAATATCAACAGCAAAAACGCTAGAAATCAACGTCTTCAACTTGATTCCTAGCGTTTCTTAAGTTTTGAGATTTTTTCTAGTTTCTTTTTTATATTGGAATTTAATGGGAATTAGCAAAGTCATAAGCATAATCAAAAATTTCAGGAATACCAGTAAACTCCTTAGTATTTTTGGCAACTAGAGTAGTTGCTTCATTTAAAATTGGTAGGAAGTAAGGTAAAGAATTTTCGTTAATGTAACTTCTTATATCATCTTCACTAATAGTTGATGAAAACATGATCTGTGATCGAGTAGATAAACTGAATACAATTTTTAAACCATTCTTTATTGTATAAGAAGATTCTAGTGAAGTAATTAGCATATAATCTTGGTTGTGAATCCGATCTAATGTATATTTAAGAGTATATTGAGTATCATTTTTTGATAAATTTAACTTAGTAATTTTATTTAAAGATAATAAGGATAGTTGTTCTGGATTAGCAATAAATAAGAAATCAACAATATTATCAATAAGTTTCAATTGGAATCTTTTTATATTATTTGCATTTGTCATTGAAATTTCACTCCTTTAGAAAAAATGTCTTTAATTATTATAGCATTGCTCTTTCATTTTATGACAACAATGTAACACTAATTTAAAAATATACTACAGTTTACGTGTTTTGTTGTGATAATTAATGTCATTAAGTATAATAAAATAGAATTCCTATAAAATTTAGGGAATTTTCTACATAAGTTCAGAATTTAGATAAGATATTAACATAGTTCAGATAAGAAAAGGGAGGACGTTTTTTCTTGAAGAATTACGAAACAAAAAAACGTTATAAAATGTATAAATCAGGTAAAAATTGGATTGTTGCGCCTTTAGTATTTTTAGGGCTTGTTGTGGGTGTAAATATTAATAATGCTAATGTATCAGCTGATACAACTGCTCAAAGTCAAGCTACTGACAGTAATCAAGCAAACACAAACCAACAAGAAGTAGTATTAAGTTCAGAAAATAATAAAGCAGAAGCTGATAGCGCAACAAAAGTTACGAGTGAAAATGTAGCTAATAATCAAAATAGTGTATCTCAAAATCAAGTAAGTGACTCAGAACAAAGCACAGAAAAAGTAAGTCAAACAAATCAAAGTAATACACAAAATTTGACTGTACAAGATCAAAACAACAAATCTACAAATGAAAGTACAACATTTTCTAATAGTACTAATAATCAAAGCACAGCTAACCAACAAGTAAGTGATGTTAATAATTCATCTACTAATGAATTGGTAGTTACTAATGCTAAATATAGTACAAGTGTAAAGAGCTATGCTGCAGTGAAGACTCAAGTAACTAATCAAGTGAAAAATGGTTGGCAACAAGAAAATGGTAGTTGGTATTACTTTAATGATGGACAACAACAAAAGGGTTGGCTCCAAGGTGGAGACGATTGGTATTACTTCAACAATGATGGTGTGATGCAAACTAGTTGGCTCCAAGGTGGTAACGACTGGTACTATTTCAATCCAACAAGTGGACGTATGCAAAAGAGCTGGTTACAAGGTGGAAAAGATTGGTACTACTTCAATCCAACAAGTGGACATATGCAAAAAGGATGGTTACAAGGTGGTAACGACTGGTACTACTTCAGTTCAACAAGTGGACATATGCAAAAGGGATGGTTACAAGGTGGTAACGACTGGTACTACTTTAATCCAACAAGTGGGCACATGCAAACAGGTACTATCAATGTAGATGGTAAGAAATACTCTTTTAAAAACGACGGTAGAATGATAAAAGATACTTGGGGTTGGCCATTCCCATCAGTAGGTGAAGGATACTTCTCTGGAGCTCAATTATTTGGAGTAAATCCAGGGGGCGAATTTAGAATGAATGGTTTCCATGATGGATTAGATTTTGGATCTGCTGATCATCCAGGTTCAGCTGTTCATGCAGTTCATAGTGGTGTGGTTACGCAAATTGGATATATCGCAGGATTAGAAAATTATGTAGTAGTTCGTTCTGATGAATATACTTTTGTTTATCAAGAAGCTTTCAGTAATAAAGGAAATATTTCTGTGAAAGTAGGACAACAAATTAACACAGGAGATGTTATTGGTTATCGTGATACTTTTCACTTGCATTTAGGAATAACAAGAGAAACAAATGTCATGAAAGCAATAGCAAATTCCTTTAATAATAATGGTACATGGCTAGATCCAAGAGCTTTAATAAAAAATGGAATTGCTAATCAGTAATTTAATTTAGAGGGGAGTATGTAGTATATGGGACTTATTAATAATAAGTTGGCTTTATTAATGGGAACAACCGTAGCAATTACAAGTACGCTACTAACAAATACTAAAGTCAAAGCGGATACTGATGCAAACTCTAGTTCAAAAGAAGTTACTGTGCAAAATGATAATCAAAGTACAAATAGTATTAACACACAAAAAGTAACTTTACAAAATCAAAGTACAAAAAATGAAGATAGCAGTGTGGATACAAAAAGTGTTGTGTCAAATACCGAAACAAGTAACGACCAAAGTAGTACTGGTGAAGCTAATGTCACCAGTACTACTGCACAAAATAGTGTGGAAAGTAGTAGCACTAATAGCTATGCTGACACTAGCAAGACACTGCAAGTGTCAGATGCAAGTAGACAAAATGTTAATGAATCTACGCAAGCTTTGACTATGAGTAGGAGAATGAAAGCTAGTGTAAAACTTGTAAGTCAAAGTTATAAAACTGGCTGGGTTAATACTAATAATAATTGGAGCTATTATCAACAGGGGAAAAAAGTAACAGGTTGGCTCCAAGGCGGTAATGATTGGTATTATTTTGATCAAAATGGGAAAATGGCAACTAGTTGGTTGCAAGGTGGTAACGATTGGTACTACTTTAATCCAACAAGTGGTCGTATGCAAAAGAATTGGTTGCAAGGTGGCAACGATTGGTATTACTTCAATCCAGTAAGTGGTCACATGCAGACAAAATGGTTTAAAAATAATAATAAGTGGTATTACCTTAATCCAACAAGTGGTCGCATGCAAAAAGGTTGGTTGCAAGGTGGTAACGATTGGTATTACTTTGATAGAGCTAGTGGTGATATGAAAACTAGCTGGTTGCAAGGTGGTAACGATTGGTACTACTTCAATCCAACAAGTGGACGTATGCAAAAGAATTGGTTGCAAGGTGGCAACGATTGGTATTACTTTAATTCATCAAGTGGTCGCATGCAAAAAGGTTGGCTAGATGAAAAAGGTGATTGGTACTATTTCAAAAATAATGGAATGATGGCAACTGGATATTATAATGGATACCTATTTTCAAATTCTGGAAAATGGATTAGTAACTTTACTTTAACAGGTTTAGGAGCAAAGGACTTTATAAGTCAAATTGGTGAAGTTGCTAAGATAGTTGCAGACGAATATGGTATATACGCTTCAATGATGATTGCACAAGCTGGATTAGAAAGTGGTTGGGGAAGTAGCATGTTATCTCAACAAGCACATAATCTCTTTGGTGTAAAGTGGAGTGGTAAGGGTAACTATGTTACAATGCCTACGTTAGAATATTATGGAGGAGCTTACCATACTGTGAATGCACCATTTGCAGCTTATAATACTTACTATGAAAGTTTAGTTGGATATGCTACAATGATAAAGACTAGATTCCCTAAATCTACTAAGAGTTATTCTCCAACTTATCAAGATGCTGCTCGCAATTTAAGGAATGGTATATATGGGACGTATGCAACAGATCCCTATTATGCTTCAAAATTAATATCCGTAATTAATACTTATGGATTATACAAATATGATATTTAGGTGGGTTAGAGATATTTTCTCTGACCTATTTTATTGGAGTAAATAATTAGATGAGGTAATGCAATGCAAGCAATTTTAATATTAGCGCATAAAAATATACAGCAGGTAGTAGAGTTAAGTAGAAAACTTAATTCGAATTTCAATGTATATATACATTTCGATAAAAAAATGTCTCTAGATAACGATTACCTTAAAGTTTTGGAAAATGAGAACATAAGATATATTTCTCAAGAAGATGTTAAATGGGGAAGTTGGAGCATCGTAAGAGCAACAATCGCTTTAATGAATTTAGCTTTAAACGATAAAGATAATCAGTACTTTCATTTAATATCAGGTCAAGATTGGCCTATTATTAATTCACAAGAAATATATGATTTTTTTGAAGGTAAAAGTAATATATATATGGAACGATATTTGGCAGATGGAATAAGAAAATCACATGAAGAAATAATAAATTGGCAAAAATACTATTATTACTATGATGTAATTAATAGAAGAAAATTGTATGGGAAAATCTTTCATAGATTGACAATGAAGTTACAAAGTTTATTAAAGATTAATAAATTTAAAAAATTAAAAATTGATTTAGATATATATGCAGGTTCTCAGTGGGGAAGCCTTCCAAGAGATGCGGTTGAATTTGTATTGGATTATTTAGATTCTCATGAAAATGTATATAAAATGTTTGAGACTGGATTTTGTAGTGATGAATTTTGGTTGCCAACAATTTTAATGAATTCTTCTAAATTTAAAGATAGATATGAAAATTATAATTATCATTTTATAAAATGGACTAAGCAACATGAAAGTTATCCAGCTATTTTAGATGAAAATAATTTCATAGAATTACGACAAAGTGATGCTTTTTTTGCACGAAAGTTTGATGCCGATATATCTAGAAAATTAATTGAAAAATTGGAGTTAGAGTAAGCTTATGAAATTAAATTTTATGTGCCATTATTTAAGTGGTAATGGTGGGGTAGAAACTGTATTAACTGATGTATTAAATTACCTTTCAAAAGATAATGATGTAACTTTAACACTAACAAATGAACCTGAAAATGAAAATTGGCTAAGAAGTTTAAGTAACAAAATTATAATTAAAAAACCAATGATTGAAAATAAAGTTGGTAAAGTAGCATTTTTTAGTAGAGAATTTATTAGTTCATCTCAGGATGAAATAATGATAATTTTAGGTGCTAATTTAATTAAATTAGGATATAAAATTAGAAAGATTTTCAATAAGAAATATAAGATAGTATCTTGGATCCATTTTTCCTTAAATAATCAAGATATGTTTGATCCTAATAATATTAAATATGCAGATAGACATTGGGCCATAAGTACAGCTATAAAAAATGAATTAGAAGATTTGGGCATTAGTAGTGAAGAAATAGACTTGATATATAATCCTGTTAATCATAATACACTTATAACTAAAAATAATTCTGATACTTTAAAATTGGCATATATAGGAAGAATGCAAATTACAGGGCAAAAGAATCTATCAGATTTGTTAGAAGGAATTAGGCAATATAAAGGTAAAATAAGAGTTGATTTCTTTGGAACAGGGAAAGATGATTTATTAATAAAAGAGTATATAGAAAAATATAATTTAGAAAAAAAGATTATATGGCATGGATGGGTTAAGAATCCTTGGGACAAGTTGAAAGAATTGGATGCAACTATACTAACTTCAAACTATGAAGGTTTGCCAATGGTATTTTTAGAATCAATTTCTAGAGGGATTCCAGTGATTAGTTCTAAATTTCTAGGATATACTGATGTTGTAAAAGAAAATATTAATGGATATAGTTATAATGTTGGGAACATACAAGAGTTACTAAATTGTATGGTGAATATAAAAAATATGGACTATAATTCTAGTAAGATTCAAGAAAGTATTTCCCAATGTTATTCTGAAAATTATCTGGAAAAATTAGAACTTATTTTAAAGAAAATCTAGTAGAGGAATGGTAAGATGAAAAAGTATATAGTATCTATATATGATGACTCTGAGTATAACGCAGGCCCAAAAGCGAAAAAAGATGTAGAAGATATTTTAGTAGAGGATAATTTTGAAAAAATATCCTTAAAGTTTAAATTAAATAATTCTTTAAAATCAAAAATTTTAAAAATAAAGTATAAGTATATAGATATTCCGTTGAGCTTATCTAAAATAGAAAAAAATAGCATAGTATTTTTGCAGTATCCAGCATATTCCTCGTTTATTTTAAAAATCATAATAAAAAAACTAAAAGAGAAGTCGAAAAAATTATTTTACATAGTTCATGATGTGGAATCACTTAGATTATTTAGAGATAAGCCAGAGTATCATCATGAAGAACGGTCATTATTAAATATGGCTGATGGTTTAATAGTACATAATCAAGAAATGAGAAAGTGGCTAATCAAAGATGGTATCACTGTTCCAATGGTAGATATAAAAGTATTTGATTATCTTAATGATAAAATTGATAGACAAAGTACCTCTTTTGATAAATCTATTTGTTTTGCAGGAAATCTATCTAAATCTTCTTTTTTGAAAGAAGTAGAGACAAAGTATGAACTAGATTTATATGGTATGTATCCAGCTAAAGAATATAAAAATGGAGTTAAGTATAAGGGTGCATATCCACCTAGCGAGTTAGGAAAACAATTAACTCAGAATTTTGGCTTGATATGGGATGGAGATAGCATAGAAGAATGTAACGGAATTTATGGTGAATATATGCAGTATAATAATCCTCATAAATTTTCGTTATATTTAAGTTTAGGTATACCTGTTATTATTTGGGAAAAAGCGGCATTAGCTAAGTTTGTCAAAAAAAATAATGTAGGGATAACAATAGCTAATTTAAAAGATTTAGATGGGATTTTAGATAATATAACATATGAAAAATATAAGAAAATAAAAAAAAATTCTGAAGAAATAGGTAATAGTGTAAGACAAGGAAAATTTACTAAAACAGCTGTAGAAGAGATAATTAGAAAGGTTGATAATCTTGGAGATATTACTAAATAAAAGAGATATATTTAGAGAAAAATATCTAGTGTGGGGAAATTATATTTATATACTTTCATTATGTATATATATAGCGATTAATTATATAAGAGGGACAATGTTAGCAGTAAGTGGGCAAACAATTTTTCATGTGACACTACTAGCTTCTACACTATGTTTAATTAAAATTTTAATTTTCAATAATTTTGATAGATATAAATATTTGTTTATGATTATTTTTTTGTTATTCCTTTTTTCTCTGGGAAGACAGTCATTAGATTATGATATGTATTATTATACAATTTTTATATTTGGTGCTGAAGGAATAGAATTTAGAAAAATATTGAAAACATTTATCCTAGCGGTTAGTTCAGTAATGACAGTTACTATATTATCTTCGATTTTCAATCTTATCCCAAATATTGAAGTTGGAAGATCTGCAAGTCCAGTTTTACGTTATTCACTTGGAGCATTATATCCAACTGATTTTGCAGCTAGAGTATTTTGCTTAATTTTGGCATACATAGCTTTGAAAAAATTTATATTGTCTCTTCCTGAGTATATAGGAATAATAGCAATAATTTTTACTATTAATTTGGTAACTGACACAAGACTAGATACTATATTGATGATTCTTATTTTAGTTTGCTGTATTTTAAAGAAATATTTGGAAAAACTAATAGCATATTTAGGATCAAAGAAAATAAATTTACTGATTTTATTATTCATTTTTATCAATATTATATTGCCGTATATCTATACTCCTAATAATGTAATTTTAAGGAAATTAGACAATCTATTATCTACAAGATTGTATTTTGGAAATTTAGCATTTAAGAATTATAATGTGGATTTATTAGGTCAATACATATACCAAGTTGGTAACGGTGGAATTCATCATTCCCCAATTACAAACTATTTCTTTATTGATGTTTCTTATGTAAGAATATTAATGATGCAAGGTCTCGTAGCGTTTATATATACTTTATTTTTAATTTGCAAGAATAGTAGTAATTTTATTGAAAATAAACTATATTTTTATGAGTTTATGTTGTTAATGGTTGTTTTAAGTGCAGCTATTGATCATCATTTTTGGGAAATATCATTTAACTTTACTTTGTTAGCAACATTTTCAAAGTTAACTTGTAGTGAAAGGAATTTAGATTATGAAGGAATTAACAACTCCAGAAATTAGAAAAAGATTATTAGATATCTTGGTAGTATTTAGGGAATTTTGCCAGGAAAATAATCTTAATTTTTATCTTTGTGCGGGAACTTTATTAGGAGCAGTTAGACATGGTGGCTTTATTCCATGGGATGATGATATTGATGTGGCCATGTTGAGAGACGATTATGATAAATTATTAGATATTGCTAGAGATAATCCTATTATTAAAGACAAATATAAAATTATATCTTATGAATTAGGAACTTCACATTATCCATTTTTAAAGATTTTAGATATGGAAACACAAACAATTCAAAGTTTTTCTGATGAAGGACATAATAATTCACTTTGGATAGATATATTTCCATTTGATGATGTATCTGAAAATACTGAACTTAGAAAGAAACAATATCGAAAAGTGGGCATATTAAGAGAAATATTGATGTTAAATTTTGCTAAATTTGGCGAAGGGAAAATACTCTTTAAGAGAATTTTTAAGCCATTATTAATACCATTTGCTAAGTTAGTAGGTGTAGATAAAGCTAACAGAGAGATGATAAGATTAGCTACAGATAGTAATTGGAAAGGAAGCACAATAGTTGGGGATGTAGTGTGGGGTGAATACAATAAGGAAATAATAAAAAAAGATTCATTTACTAATCCAACTAATATTAAGTTTGAGGGAGAAACTTTCCTTACTATGTCTACATGGAAAAATTATTTAGCTACAACTTATGGTGATGATTATATGGAATTACCTCCTGAAAGTCAGAGAGAAAATCATGAATTAAAAGTTTGGCTCAGAGATTCAATGAAAGAGGTGATGTAGGTATGACTGCTTCGATAGTAATGACCACGTATAATGGAGAAGAACATGTAGAAGAACAGTTACAATCTTTATTAAATCAGTCTTTAAAGGCAAATGAAGTATTGATATATGACGATGGTTCTACCGATAATACAATTAATATAATAAGAAAGTTTATAGCTAGTAATGATTTATCTGATTCTTGGAAGTTGATTCAAAATAAGGAAAACAAGGGTTGGAAAAGAAATTTCATGGAAGGAATCTGGAAAGCTAAAGGAGATTATATATTTCCTTGTGATCAAGATGACATCTGGTATGATAACAAGCTCGAAAAAATGATTAAAATTATGGAATCTCATCAACAAATTAATTTGTTGGTATCAGATTTCGAGTATATGTATGGAGAACAAAAAGTAAGAAACAAACCTTTGGATGAAAAAAATCCTAAACTTGAAAAAGTTGAATTAACTAAGCATTGGTTGAGAGTAGATTTTCCAGGTTGTGTTTTCTGTATCAGAAAAAATATGGCACAAAAAAGTAAAAATTATTATGACGCAGAATATGCACATGATGATTTCTTTTGGAGAATAGGATTATTTGAACAAAGTTTATACATTTTGCATGATGAATTAATAGGACATAGAGTTTATAAAGAAAGTACTTTTTCAAAAGAAGTACTTCAATTAAAGACTAGGCCTAAAAAAATAGAGTGGCTTGATTTATCAATAAATTGTTGTAAATCCCTTATGAGGATGCTAAATAATGATAACATTACTGGTAAAGAAAAGAATTTAATTGTTGGTACGGAAAAAGCATTGAAACTTAGGAAAAAGTTTTATCAAACTAGAAATCCTATTTATGGAATTATGTTAATTAAGTATTTAAATAATTATCAATTTAAAAAGCAATATTTAGGAGATTGGTTTTTTATTTATTTTAGATAATTACAATGTCTAGAGGGGGATTAGCGTTGAAATTAGGTAAGTATATATCATTTATAGGTAGTCTAATAGTAATTTTAATTACAGCTATGAGTGTAAGTGCTGATACTATTGGAGAACAAAGTAGTGCTATGTCTACAGAAACGTCAACTGAAAGTAGGGTTGATAGAGATAAGATAAATGAAGAGAGTAAAAATAATAGTCAAACTACATCTCAAATTACATCAAATGGCTCATTGAATAGTGTAGATAATGTAGCTAATGATACAGATGATAATTTAAAAAATATTAATAGCAAGACAGAGATAAAAAATGTCAAAGAGATGGTTACAACAGAAAAAAAGCTGCAGTAATTAACAAACCTAAAGCACCTGCTGAGGAAGTAAAAAATGGATGGTATTCTATTCAAAATGATTGGTACTATTACAAAAACAATAGTATTCAAAAAGGCTGGTTACAAGGTGGAAATGATTGGTATTATTTTGATCCTCAAAGTGGGCGTATGCAGAAAGAGTGGCTACAAGGCGGAAATGATTGGTACTACTTTAATTCAGTAAGTGGACGTATGCAGAAGAATTGGTTACAAGGCGGGAATGATTGGTACTATTTTAATTCTACTAGTGGTCATATGTGGAGAAAATGGCTACAAGGTGGAAATGACTGGTATTATTTTGATTCTACAAGTGGACGCATGAAAAAAAATTGGCTACAAGGTGGAAATGATTGGTACTATTTTAATCCTGTAAATGGTCATATGTGGAGAAAATGGCTACAAGGCGGAAATGATTGGTATTATTTAAATCCAATCAGTGGTCATATGCAAAAAGGTTGGTTACAAGGCATAAATACATGGTACTATTTTAATTATTATAATGGAAAAATGTATAGTAATGCTTTTTTTTATGATGGTGGTCAAACTTACTTTGCTACCTTTTCTGGAAATGTCCATTCTCCAAAATACATTAGTCAATGGATTCCAGTAAGAGCACCAGAAGGATGTACAATTGCATCTGTTGCTATGTTGATGAGCATTAAGGGAGAAAAGATACCAAATATGTATGCCGCATATGCAAATCTACCACAAAGTGGAAATGTATTTACAGGTGTAGGCTTTACAACAATTATTCCAGCTGCTGATTTAGTAACATATGTTCATAGATATAGTAATGATATAATCAATATTTCTGGAAGTAGTATAAGCACGTTAGTAAATTATATTCAAAATGGACATCCAGTACTATATTATGGATGGTCAGGATATGAAAGTCGTTATTGGAATAGAAATCATGCTAAAGTCATTGTTGGATACTAAAATGGCAACTTCCATGTATATGATCCTTGTTACAATTATCAATGGAATCCTGCTGGAACTTCAGGAGGAGGAAGATATGATAGAGGTGCTGATAAATGGATTTCATGGGGAGATTTAGCTAGTGAATATAATGGTTCAGGTGCTGTGACGATTGTTTAGATATTAATAAGAGCGAGGAAAGTTAACTTGCTCTTTTTTTATGAGGTGAATTAAATATGAAAAGAAGATCATCTAATTTAGAATTATTAAGAATTCTAAGTATGTTCATGATTGTAGTACACCATTTTGCATTTCATGGAACATTTGATTTTAAAACAATAACTAATACTAATCAGGGCGCATTGTTAGCAACTTTAATATTAGAATCATTTGGTAAAGTAGGTGTGGCCATATTTGTTTTGATAGGTGCATATTTTTTAGTGGAAAAGAGCTTTAGTTTTAAGAGAGTTATGAATTTAGTAATTTTAACAAGCTTTTATTCAATTATTATTTATATAATATTAAGAGTTCTAAAATTTGGTATACCAAATGATTATTTATGGACTAAGATAATATTTCCATATCCTATTCCAACTAATTACTGGTTTGTTACTAGTTATATTGTAATGTTACTAAGTATGCCTATGTTAAATATAGTAATACGGAACATTAATCAAAGAAAGCATTTGTATATATTATTGTTTTTAACAGTTTTTATAGTAGTTATTCCTGATCTGTATTCATATTTTCCTGGGAAAATGGACATCTGGATAGGACAATTTGGTGCTACAGATGCTACGTATTTCATATATTTGTATTTTATTGCTAGTTATTTTAGGTTATATTCTAGTAAATTAACTAGAAAATGGGAATATTGGCTAATACTTGTAGTTATTGGAAATATATTATTGTTTATATCATACTCACTTCCGTTATTTATAAGTGATGCTACTCATAATTATTTAAATTATTCCCAATTAATGATTGGACAGAATAGTACTGTAATTACTATGGTGGCAGTATCAATATTTATGTTGTTTGTAAATATTAATATAGGTAAAGTAAGATGTATAAACTATATATCAGCATCGATGTTTGGAGTATACTTACTCCATGAGAATTCATTTTTACGTCCTATTATCTGGAATTACATTAACAACAATAGATTTACAACATTTACTTCAATGATAATCAATGGTTTAAAATATAGCTTTTTAATTTTTATTATATGTATATTGATAGATATAGTATTTCGAAGAATTTTATTTGAAAAGAAAATTAATAAATTATCACTAAAATTAGGAAACTATTTAGATAAGAAATTATTAGGAAAATAAATAATAATTGTGTAATGAGGATATTATTATTATAATTTTAGTGATAAAATGAAAAGTGTTTTGCTAATTAAGGGAAATATTTTAGTTTTGGAGGATTTAAATGACAAATTATTTAGTAGTAGGAGCAGGTCTTTTTGGTGCAGTATTTGCACATGAAGCTGCTCAAAGAGGGCATAAAGTAAAGGTTATTGAAAAAAGAAATCATGTTGCCGGAAATATTTATACAAAAGAGGTACATGGTATTCAAGTTCATCAATTTGGTGCACATATCTTCCATACTTCTAAGAAAGAAATTTGGGAATATGTAAATCAGTTTGCTGAATTTAATCGTTATACTAATAGCCCAGTAGCTAATTATAACGGTGAAATCTATAACTTACCTTTTAATATGAATACATTTAACAAACTTTGGGGAGTAGCTACTCCTAAAGAAGCTATGGCTAAGATTGAAGAACAACGTGCAGTTCTTAATGGTAAGAAACCAGAAAATCTTGAAGAACAAGCTATTTCATTAATTGGAACAGATATTTATGAAAAGTTAATTAAAGGTTATACAGAAAAACAATGGGGACGTAAAGCTACAGAATTGCCAGCTTTTATCATCCGCCGTTTACCAGTACGTTTAACTTACGATAACAACTATTTCAATGATGCATATCAAGGTATTCCAATCGGCGGTTATACACAAATTGTTGAAAAGATGTTAGATCATGACAATATCACTGTAGAAACAGGGGTAGATTTCTTCGACCGTAAAGAAGAATATCTAAAAGAATACGATAAAGTTGTCTTCACAGGTATGATTGATCAATTCTTCGATTACAAACTTGGAGAATTAGAATACAGAAGTTTACGTTTTGAAACAGAAGTATTAGATGAAGATAATCATCAAGGTAATGCTGTAGTAAACTATACAGATGCTGAAACACCTTATACTAGAATAATCGAACACAAGCATTTTGAATTTGGTAAGGGTGAAAAAGGTAAGACAGTTATTACGCGTGAATATCCTGCTGATTGGAAACGTGGCGATGAACCTTACTATCCAGTAAATGATAGCAAAAACAACAGCCTTTACAAGCAATATCAAGAATTAGCAAGTAAAGAAACTGAAAATGTAATCTTTGGTGGACGTTTAGGACAATATCGTTACTACAATATGGATCAAGTTATAGGAGCAGCTTTACTAACTGTTAAAAATGAATTTAATTGATAGTAGTACATAATTAAAGATAGTAGATTTTAGTTATGTATAATTAAAAGGTTGGAAGGTTATGGAATCTTCCAACTTTTAGATTAGGTAGATGGTAGTATTGTTTTTTAACAATTAGAATAGGTGACATACATGAGAGTAATAAAGAATTATTTATATAATGCAGGTTATCAATTATTAGCGATAATAGTTCCACTGATAACAACTCCATACGTTAGTCGTGTGTTACATCCGGTTGGTGTAGGTGATTTTTCATATACCAGTTCAATCATACAATATTTTGTTTTAATTGCTGGTATGGGTGTAGGATACTACGGAAATAGAGAGATTGCTTATCTGAGAGAAAATAGGTATGAAATGAGTAAAGCGTTTTGGGAAATACAGATAGTAAAAACATTTACCACTATTATCGCATTTATTATTTTTGTCTTATTTTTATATTGGTATGAGCACTATATTCTTTATTTATGGATACAAGCAATTAATATCATAGCTGTTGCTTTCGATATATCTTGGTTATATATGGGGGTAGAAAATTTTAAGCCAACAGTTGTAAGAAACACAATTTTTAAAATATTGTCTACGATAATGGTATTTATCTTCGTTAGAAATAGTAATGATGTAGGAATTTATATTTTAATTACAGCATTATCTGTTATTTTAGGGAATATGGCTTTGTGGTATAGTTTAAAAAACATAGTTGTCAAAGTTAAGTTAAATGAGTTAAAGCCATTTAGACATTTAGTGCCAAGCATTTCAATGTTTATTCCACAAGTTGCAATTCAAGTATATGTGCAACTTAACAAGACAATGTTAGGAGCTTTTGTAGGGACTGTATCTTCAGGGTATTATCAATATTCTGATAATTTGGTAAAAATGGTTTTAACAATAGTTACAGCAACAGGTACTGTAATGTTGCCACATGTATCTAATGCTTTTTCAAAGGGAGATACGAATAAGGTTAATCAAATGTTGTATAGATCGTTTGATTTTGTCTCGTTTTTAGCTATAGCCATGATGTTTGGATTAGCAGGTGTTTCAAAGTATTTGGGATTAATGTTCTATGGACGTGGTTTTGGACCTGTGGGAATGGCTATGATAATTGAATCAATAGTAATTGTTTTGATAGGATGGAGCAATGTTATTGGTACTCAATATTTATTGCCTACTAATAAAGTAAATTCCTTTACCGTATCAGTAACTTTAGGAGCGATAATAAATATTATTTTAAACGTTCCGCTTATTTATATATGGGGATTATATGGTGCTATGTGGGCAACTGTATTCTCAGAGTTTGCGGTAACAGCGTATCAATTATGGGTTGTGAGAAATTCTTTAAGTATGAGAGAATTATTTAAAAACTTTTGGAAGTACATGGTAGCTGGGAGTATAATGTTTGGTTGTGTAATATATTTAGAATTGCTATGGAAACCGATTAGTATAAGTAGTATTACAGATATTGTACATTTATGTATCATTGTTGCAGTAGGTATATTGGTGTATGGTATAATGATATTATTATTAAAACCTACGATTTTGGATTACGCAAAAGAGATTCTTTTCAAAAGAAAGAAATAATTTAGTTAGGAGAAGTATATTTATGAAAAAATTGTTTGTATCTAGCATGGTACTATTGAGTTTGTTAACATTAGGTGCATGTTCTAATGATGGTAACAAGAGTAGTATGTCATCTGCTAATCATGAATCAAGCAAAAATGTAGAAAAGACAAAGAAACAGATAAAAGCAACTGCTGTTTCTTCCGTAGACGAGGATAGTACGAGTGTTGTAAGTGATAATAGTAGTGAAGAAAACAGTTCAAGTAATAACAATTCTACGGTGTCTTCACAAAGTGGTGAAAGTAGCAGTAGTAGTGATAAAAATTCCGCTACTTCTTCTAAAAAGCAATTTTCTCAAGGACAAATTGCAGCCTTGGCATCTTGGTATACAGGAAATATAAAAAATAGTAAAATAGTGGTTCATAACATGGGAAATTATAATGCTGTAAGTGACGATAGTGGGAACTTATTATTTGCATATAGTGTTTCTGGAGATAATGTAAAAGTTGGTGGCTTTGGAGATAAGCCTTGGGATGAAGTGAATATCTCAAATCTAAATGACAAAGCATCTCAACAGGGACAATCAGATAATGTAAATAGTGTTGCAAATAATACTACATTTACAGATGGATATTAAACCTAGTATTTAATGACTATTAATAAACAAACGCAGATGAATCGAGACAATAAAGTCTTATTTCATCTGCGTTTTTGTTTACTATTCTATTGGAAGTAGGCAATATGAATTTGTAGTATCAATACGATATGAATTTTCTTCATTGCCTTGTAAGGTCATTTCCATATCAGTTGCATAAATTACTAAGCCTAACTTATGTCCCTTTGGAAGATGGTAGAACATAGGTTGTGTAGTAATTTCAACATCATAGAACTTATTAGCTTCAAGTTCATCTGTACTAAAGTTGTTATGACGATTTTGTAAGTTCAAGTGAGCTTGTGTAATCATCTTAAATGGTGTTTCCTTGGCTAATTTAAATTCTACTAAATTATCTTCTTGCCAGTGATAACCTAAATCTAAGCCACGTCTTTCAAGAATTGTAGGAGTAGCTCCTAGACGCTTAGCATCGCCATAATCAACCAATTTAACACTAACCAAGCCATGATCAAGTTGACTAGCGATCTTCAATTTGATTTTAGCGATGCCTTTAAGTAAAGTTTCATGCTTTAAAGGTTTGCTAGTGAGGATCAAACGATTATTTTCAAGTTTTGGACTAGTTGGTGCAAGAATATCTTCTTTCCAACTATTAATATTTGCTTGATAGTGTTTAAATGTAGCTTCTGGCAAATGATCACTAAACTCTAAAGTTTGATTTTCTTCTTTTTGTGTAGAGAGAGAATCAGAATCTAAGTATAACTTAGTAAAGTTCTTACTTTGCCAACTAGAATAAGTTTCCCATGTACTTTCTTTAGTATTATTTTGAACTAAGATATCTGGGAGTAATTCTTTAGCACTATTCTCAACACCATACAATTTATGACTTAACCAAAGATTCATCATATCTGTGAAATCAAGTGATTGGAAATTGTTGATATAGATATGTTGACCTTGATGTAAGATAAGTTTCTTCGTTACTTCAACATCACCAAGTTTATTATATAAATTAAATACATTCTTTAACTTAACATTCCAGTCATTGAGACCATGAACCATCACAATATCACACTTAATGTTACCTACATCTTTCAAATAGTTACGAGCATCCCAGAAAGTATTGTAATTACCAGTAGTGCGATCTTGGTCTTTAGTAATAGTTGATAGGAATTTATTAAAGCCATCTTTAGCACGATTATAATCACCAGCACTTTTTTGACGGCTAAAACATTCTTCAGCCAAGATATCGGCATCTTCCCCAGGGAATCCACCAGGTGCAATAACAAGTCCGCCTTCACGATAGTAGTCATACCAGCTAGAAATAGCAGCTTCACTAATGATAGTCTCTAATCCTTCTACACCAGTAGTAGCAGTAGCTGTAGCAAGCGTTCCTAGATATGATTTTCCAGTCATCGCTACTTTTCCATTTGACCACCAAGCAGGAATAGCCTTATTAGCTTCTTTAGTTGTAAAGGCCGTTCTCTTTCCATTTAACCATTCAACTACATCTTTAGCTCCTAGAGTTTCAGCTTCATCGCCACAAGTACGGTAGCCATCAGAATCCAGAGTTCCAACTCCACCAGAATAAGCAACAGCAAATCCACGAGCTAACATGTAGTCATTAAAAGTATATGTAAATAAGTGTTCCCAACTTTCTTCAGCATTTTTAGTAGAGATCACAACAGGCCGTTTCTTAGGAAGTTTAGTTTCTGGCTTATGGTATTCAATATCTTGATAAGAAAGAGGCTTAACTTCCTTACGTTTAATTGGTAAGTCGACACTGTGCATCATTTTCTCAGCACTAGCATCATTAGTTCCTAAGTAGTAGGGACTAGCTGTGAAAATAGTTGGAACTTTCATACCATTATCAGTCATTACTGGACGCATAATGATAACTTTTAGCAAATCACGCTTACCATCTTGATCGGTATCTAATTCTGATTCAACATAGACTACTTCGTGGATAAGTTTATTTGTATCAAAAACAGGTTGAGCCTTTCCGTTAAAGAAAATTGGTTCTGTCAGATTCAATTGGTAAAATTGTGTGAAATATCCACGATTAGCTAGAATATCGAGTAAATTTTGTCCCTTTTTAGTTGAAGTGCATAGTAAATCATACCAAGCATTAATAACATCATCGCGATGATTTATTTCTTTTTGGTATGGCAAGTTTAGCTTGTCCATTGCAGAAAATGGATCTTTTAAATCAAAATCAAGCTCAGCTTCAAATCCTAAGAGTTGTAAGCCGACAGCATAGAAAACGCGGGCATTTATTTTACTAGAGTTTAAATAAGTTAAAATATCAGCATTCTCAGTAGCTGCTAGATTGGAAAGAGCGTGATTTTTAGCTGCTTCAGTCTCGAAATTTGGGAAAGCACGTTCCAAAAATAAGCGATAAATATGATTGCTAGCTAAATCTTCATCACCAGCGTGAAGAAAAGCAATGCGATTGAGTTCTGCTAATTTTTGTTCAAAAGGAACTTTGACATGAGCGAATTGATTGAATTTCATAATAACGATCCTTTCTTTTAGAATATTTATTACCATTATAGACTTTTTATAGAAAAACTTCTATGGTAATAGAGGGAACGTTTACATTGAATAGCTAGGGTATTTGACTTTTAAGACAAATATTTTTTTTGTAAAATATATATTATAGAGTAATTTTTAGGTACTTTGAAAGGAAGATTATATGACCTATTTAGGAACACTTTGCTTGGTTTTGCTGACGACTGCTTTTGCTGGCAGTATTAGTCGCAGAGTCGGAATGCCTGCCGTAATTGGTCAGTTATTGGTGGGGATTATTCTGGGACCAGCGATGCTAGGTTGGGTGACAAGTAATAATTTTGTCCACATCTTTTCAGAAATTGGTGTGGTCATCTTAATGTTTATGGCGGGACTTGAAAGTGATCTAGATTTATTGAAGAAATATCTTAAACCTGCGACTTCAGTAGCCTTATTCGGTGTGATTGCGCCAATTATTTTAGTTTATCTTTTGGGGCGAATATATAACTTTACTAATGAAGAAGCAATTTTTCTCGGCGTAACTTTCGCAGCAACTTCAGTCTCTATTTCAGTTGAAGTGTTAAAAGAGTTAAAGAAGTTAGATACAAAAGAAGGAACAACGATTTTAGGAGCTGCTGTAATTGATGATATATTGGCAGTTTTAATTTTAAGTATCTTGGTAAGCATCTTCAGTGATGTTGCTCAAGCAGAAGGCGGACATACTCAATCTAATTTAGGCGTGGGTATCTTAATTCAAGTAATATACTTTATTGGTATTTACTTAGTCTTTAGATGGATTGCACCACTTTTAATGAAGATCAGTGAAAAATTACCAATATCTTCCAGCGAAATTCTAATGTCACTAGTAATTTGCTTGGGAATGGCATTCTTCGCTGATTTGGTAGGCTTGAGTGCAGTGGTAGGTTCATTCTTTGCTGGGGTAGCAGTTGCACAAACTCCATATAAACAAGAGATAGATTCAAGTATTGAACCAATCGGCTATGCAGTGTTTATTCCAATGTTCTTTGTATCAATTGGATTGAACATGACCTTTAAAGGTTTATTGACTAATTGGTTATTTATTGTAATTTTGCTAGTATTGGCCTTACTAACAAAATGGGGTGGCTGTGGCTTAGGTGCTAAAATGCTAGGAATGAGTTGGCATTCTGGCGATATTATCGGAGCAGGAATGGTTTCTCGTGGAGAAATGGCGTTGATTATTGCTCAAGTAGGATATGAAGCACACTTGTTATCTGATAAGTTCTATTCAAGTGTCATTATCGTAATTATCTTAACCACAATCATTGCACCTTTTATGTTGAAATCAGCAATTATGCGCCAAGCAAAGGCAGAAGCTAAATAATATTAATAGAAGACGGATAAATTATTGAAAAAGATAATTTTTATCCGCCTTTTTATTTACTTATGCACAGTATTGTGCATAACTTTGTGTATAAGTGCTAAAGAATCAAATATTAGAAGTAAATCGGAGATACATATGTTCACTTTATTGGATAATAAAGTGGTATTATCCACAAAAAGTGTGTATAACTTGGGGATAAGTTGTAGAATACTGCCATTTTTATCCACGTAAATGAAATGTTTGGATTTACAAACGTGGATAAGATCAATTTAATAAAGTGAAAACAGAAAATAATCTTAGTTTAACAATATAGAAATAAAGTTGCGTTATCATTGGTAGATAACTTAATTAGTGAGGAAGAGAATTATTTATGAAGAAGCAATTTAAGAATTGGCTAATTCTAGTTATGCTAGGAATTGCTATTATAACTGGTAGTGGAATCATGAGAGGAGTAAAGGCAGATAAGATTGATGCCAAGGCAGCCTACATGATAGATGCAGGCACTGGTCAGGTATTGTATCAACAAAATGCTAATAGTAAATATCCAATTGCATCACTAACTAAAATTTTAACAATAGCGGTTATTATGAAAGATATCCACAATCAAAAACTGAGCTGGGATCAAAAAATTAAAGTAAATAAAGATGTGTCTGATATGGCTAATAACTGGCAATACTCAAATGTTCAGTTAAATGAAGGAGAGAGCTATACCGTTAAGTCACTAGTAGAATCAATGATGATTGTATCGGCAGATGGTAGTACAGAAGCTTTAGCCTTAGCTGATGCTGGAAGTGTGAAAGCTTTTAATGAAAAAATGAAAGAAGTAGCACATGAAGCAGGAGTTACTGACGCTGAGATTTACAATATGATTGGCTTGCCAAATTCAGATTTGGGTAATTTAAAGTTGAAGAATGTAGGCGATGATCAAGAAAATAAATTTTCAGCTAAAGATATAGCTTTGATTTCGAAGTACTTAGTAAATAATTATCCAGAAGTAATAGATATTACAAAACAGAAAAATGTTGATTTTAAAATAAGTGACGATCAGACATATAATATGGGGAACATTAATTATATGTTGGAAGGAAGTTATGCAGCACCTAAAAATGGGACAATAGATGGTCTTAAGACAGGATTTACAGATGAGGCCGGATACTGTTTTGTAGGAACAGGTACATTCAATGGACAACGTGTGATAACGGTTATTTTAAATGCTTCAGATTATAAGAAACAATTTTCTGAAACTAATAAGATGATTGAGTCGGTTATGAATAATGATAAAGTAGTTAACACTAAGGATATAAAGAGTGTTAAACAAGCTTTGAAAAAAGAAAATTTGAAAGTAAATGATACTAATATTTGGGTAGCCAAGAACACTGATCCTAAACAAATAAAAGCAAAACTAACTCTATCTAATGGAAAAATAAAAGCGAAAAATGCTAAGAATGAGAAAGTTGGCACAATTAAAATCAGTTCTTCTGGAGTATCTCCAGTGGAATTGAACGTTAATTTAGATGCTAAATAAATTAATTATAAAAGTGTAAAATAAGTAGATAAGTACTGGTTTTACGCTTTTTTTATTTTGCCAGATATAAAAATATTTTATAGGTTTAAAAAATATTTTAATAAAACTGAAAGTGCTTGCAATAAGGAGGACTTTGTGTAAAAATAAACTTATAAAGATAATTAATTAGTTAAAGGAAGTTGAAACTTATGAACCACTATGTTGGAATTGCCGGCACTAATGATTTGAAGTCTACTAATCTTAAATTAATGCAATATATTAAGAATCATTTCAGCGAAAAAGCAGAAATTGAACTAGTTGATATTAGTGACCTACCAGTATTTTTTAAGAACAAAGATAAAGTTATCCCAGAAAAAGCAGCAGAAATTTCTATGAAGATTGAAGCAGCAGATGGTGTGATCATTGCGACACCTGAATACGATCACTCAGTACCTGCTGTTTTAATGAATGCTTTAGAATGGTTATCTTATGCAAGACACCCATTTGTAGGTAAGCCTGTTATGATTGTTGGTGCTTCTTATGGTACTTTGGGAACTTCAAGAGCTCAAGCACATTTACGTAGAATTTTAGATTCACCAGAATTAAGTGCAAGAATTATGCCAAGCTCAGAATTCTTATTAGGTCATTCACTACAAGCATTTGATGAAGATGGAAATCTAAATAATGAAGAAAAAGTTACATTATTAGATGGCTTATTTGAAGATTTTGAAGTGTTCTCAAACATTTCTAAGCATCTAACTAATGCTAATGATGAACAAAGAAAAGAAGTAGAAAACTATTCATGGAAAGATTAGTCGGAGGAGTGGAATAAATGAAATTAGTAGGAATTATCGGTTCAATTGCTGATGAATCATACAACCGCAAATTAATGCTATACATAGCAAGTCATTTCAAGGAAACAATCGATATTGAAATTCTTGATATTAGAGATGTCCCAATGTTTAGAGCAGGAATGGAAATGGGACCAGCTGTAGAATATTTAAATAAGAAAATTTCTGCAGCAGATGGTGTAATTATTGCAACTCCTGAACATAATCATACAACTACAGCAGCTTTAAAGAGTGTAATTGAATGGTTATCTTCTAGTGTTCATCCATTTGCAGATAAGCCAGTATTATTGGTAGGTGCTTCTTACTTTGAACAAGGTTCTGGTAGAGCGCAATTAGATTTACGTCAAATCTTAGAATCTCCAGGGGTAAATGCTTTGGTAATGCCGAAGGATGAATTCTTATTAGGAAACGTTAAATCAGCTTTTGATGAAAATGGTAACTTAAAAGAAGCAAGAACTGTTGGTTTCTTAGAAAGTGTCATGGGTAACTTCTTGAAGTGGATCAAAGTTTTGAAAGCTATGAAGAAGAATAACGATGTAAAAGGTGACTGGGAATCAGAAGACTTAACTGCATCCGAAGAAATCGATACAACTGTCAAAGGTGTAGATATGAAAGCTGAAGATTGGGTAGAACAAGCTGCTGCTAAGACTAATGCAGTTGAGGGTGATACTTATGTTAAATTAGATAGAGGTCTTTTGACAGTTAACCAACTTAACTGGTTCTTGAATACAATGCCAGTTGAATTGACATTTGCTGATGATAATAACCAATTTATTTACTATAATCGTATGGATGAAAATCCTAAAGATATGTTAGCACCTCGTCAACCTAAGCAAGTTGGTGATCCATTAGAATCAGTTCACCCAAAACGTGCTTTGAAAGGTGTAAAACATGTGGTTCATACACTTCGTACAGGTGAAACAGATCTTGTAAGTATGCCAGTACCATTTATTAATAAGGTTAATGAAAAGCATGTAATGCACTATTATAAGGCAATGCATGATGAAGATGGTCGCTACCGTGGAATTAATGAATGGGTAGTTGATATTTGGCCAGTAGTTGAATCTTACTTGAAGATGACAGGTCAAAAATTGGTAGCTGATGAAAATGAAAAATTGGATGCAACATCCGGAGCTTCCGAGAAGAAAGAAGAACCAGTAGCTACTCCTGAAACAGACGCAACATCAGGTGCATCTGAATCAGAAGCAAAGGTAGAAGAAGTGAAAGCTGCTGAACCAGAAGTAGATGCAACATCAGGTGCTTCTGAATCCTAATAGATATGAAAGTCGAGTTTTGATACTCGGCTTTTTTTGATAAAAAACAAGATTAGCCCATGCCAATCTTGTTGAAAAATTAATATTTAGTTACTCCTAAAGATATACGACTCTTTAGGGCCTTGTAAACAAGTGAAACAACATAAATAGCGACTAAACGATCAAGATAATCAGTTCCAACTTGAACAAGGAATACAGCTAAGCCTTTACCTAAACCTAATTTAGCTAATATTTGCACGATAATAGCAGATCCAGAGCTAGTAATGCTATGGAATAAAAATAAAGTAATGGCAGAACTTACTAAAGTAGCTGGTAAAGAGATAATGATAGCTAACCACCATAATTTTTTAAAGGTATCTGCGGCATAGTGTGAGTAAACCATACCTGCAACAAGACCAACTATAAGTTGAACTGGCAAATAATATAGTGAAAATAAGTCGGTTGTTAAACCAACAATAATTGAAGTTAGAGCACCTACAGTAACACCACCAACTGGGCCAGCCAAAGAAGCAGCTAAAATAGTACCGATAGTATCTAGGTAAATTGGAAGTTTCAAAAGTAAAGCAATGTTACTTCCAACAATATTTAAAGCGATGCATAAAGCTAAGATTGTTATGATTTTAGTTGATAATTTTTTCATAAATTATTCCTCCGATATTAATTGTGGCAAAATTTTTTCTAGAAGTTCTGAATCAATTGAACAGGTACGTTGTAAGAAGATTTGCATAAAACGTAGATTATCTACCCCTGTCAAAATATGACTGTTGACAGGTTTATGCCAAAAATTCATTTCATCAACGACACTTTGACCAATACTGATACCTTTAGTTTCAATCTCAGTATGAGAATCAAAACCAGTACATAATTCTGGAAAAATAGTATAAGCCACTGCTAAGGGGTCATTAATGACACAGCCGATAACTTTTTCATATTTCCAATGAAAATCAAAATAGAATCTTGTAATTTTTTGAATAAAATCAGCTTGTTCTGGATTAACTTGATGAATTAGTTCTAAAATGTTTGGTGTAAGTACAATTTTTCGCGTGACATCAAGTCCTATCATTTCAATTTTTACGGGAAGATGTTGATAAACATAATTAGCAGCATCAGGATCACACCAATAATTGTATTCAGCAACAGGGGAACAATTACCAAAACTCTTGAAATTTCCACCCATTGAAACAAAACGAGTACAGTTATTCCAAACATCTGGCTGTGTTTGATAAGCTAGTGCAATATTGGTTAGTGGTCCTAACGCAATAATTGTTAGATTAGGATTATCGGCTAGAGTTTGATTAATAAACTCAATAGCGTTATCGTGAATAGGAACACCTGAGACTTCAGGTAGATAAGATTCACCTAAACCATCTCCTCCATGCGTATCCATAGCATCAACATAATCACGTTTAAGTGGCGTTTCTGCACCTTGATAGACTGGAATATCGAGACGATCTAAGTGATTTAAGATTTTGAGGGCATTCTTAGCACCCATATCGGAAGGAACGTTACCAGAAACGGTTGTGATTCCGACGACTTCTAGTTCGGGCGATGTTAAAGCAAGCATCAAGGCCAAACTATCGTCAATTCCTGGATCACAGTCAATGATAACTTTTTGTCTGTCATTCATTTCTCCTACCTCCTTTGAGATTCTTGGTTTTTTATACTGGGAAGTTTACGAACTAGTCCAAGTTAAACTTGAATTTAATGAATGTACCTAATTAGTATAAGGCTGTTTGTGAGAAATTGGAAGAAAATAAATAAGCTCCAAGAATAAAAAGAATTCTTGAAGTTACGAGATTATGAGTAGTAAAATTAGCCAAAAAATATCAGTTTTGATATAGATAAAAGAGAGTATAATAAAATTTTCAAATTTACATTAAATATAATTTATGTAAATTAATAGTAGTTAGGAGGAGTCTATTATAGTTATAATTGTGAAAATAAGGAGCTAAAATGTATTATAATGTAAATTATATAAATATAGTTAAAAGAAGAGTTGTAAGATGAGGAGATTTTATTGATGAAAAAAAAGATGCAATTTGTAGGAATAATAATTGTAACTATATTACTAGCTTTTATATCAACGTACCCAGCTTTTTTTAATCATTCCTTTAAGTTAACATGGGATGGCCCGATTCATTTATGGAGGTTTGAAGCAATATCAGATGCGTTAAGGAATGGAAAACTGCCGCCTATTGTGAATTTTATGGGTTATGGGAATGTAGGGGAAGCGTTTAATGGTATATATCCGTGGCTAACAAGTTTAATTTTTGTTATACCTAGGATAATTTTTACTAATAAACCATTGCTTGCATTATTTGTAGGATTCTACTTACTAAATACATTGACAATATTAAATGCCTATTTATTAGTTAGAAAATTAAGTGAAAATTATTGGATTAAAATAATAGGGATAACGTTATATCAGTTAAATTCTTATCATATGATGTTATTATATTCAAGAGATGCATGGGGGGAAGCATTGGCATATACATTTCTTCCATTAGTTATGTTAGGATGCTATTTGATTTGGAATAATAAAAAACTAGGAATACTTCATTTATCTCTAGGTATGGGGTTAATAGTAAATTCACATGTAATTTCAATAATTTTGATAATAGTATTAATAAGTATAATGGAGATATATCGTGTTTGTTTATTAAAAGTAACTTTTAAGGAATTTAAGTATTTCATATTATCAGGGTTACTTACTATACCAAGTGTGATTTTTACGATTACTAACATATTAAATATAATTATTAAAAACGCTATTAAGTCTCCATGGAAGGGGTTTATAGTAGTTGATACATGGCAATCTCTACAGGCAATGCTACAAAATAAAATTACGATATTCAATATAGGATTCGTGAGTTTTATTTTGTTATGTATATTATTTATATTAGCTATAGTAACCAAGAGTAATGGAGTATGGAGAAAATACATTATAGGTGCTGGAGTAGCATATTTTCTTACATTAAATATAGTTCCACTTCCAACAGGTATATCGCAATCTTTTATTGGAACAATTCAATTTGCTGGAAGATTATTAGCAATAGTTATGCTACTATTAACAACAGGGTGTGTTTTATTTTTTAAAGAGAATATTGCAAAATTAAATTTAAGACACATTAGTTATTTCCTCATGATATTTATGTCTATATTAACAATAAGTACAATTAGAGATTGTTATCATGATATAGGTAATAATTCTGTGAATTATGTTATAGACAATAATAATTATAAAAAAGAAATATCCAAAAGTAATGGCGGCTATGGGGACTACATGCTCGTTACGAAAAATAGAAAACCTATATTCAATGAAACAAGCATACCGCAATCTATTATAATTAGTGTGAAATATAATAGTATAACTATGAAACCTAAAGAGAAAGTATCGCAAATTCCTTTTCTGATATACAAAGGTATTCCATATACTGTAATGATTAATGAAAAAAAGCAAATAATTCAGACAGGCAAGCTAATAAAAGTTAGAGCAGGAGATAAAGTAAAAATCGAATCTAATGCAACATGGTGGAATTATGCTTGTTTTACTATAAGTATTTTATCACTGTCAATAATAACAATTATAGTTTTATATGGTGAGTGTAGGTGGCATGGTACTGGTGCAATTTAATAGGATTAACATTATTCGTAGAAGTTACTTGAAATAATTTGTAATTTAAGATAGAATTATTAAGTATATGAGTTGAAAAGGAGGGACTAAGAATGTCACAAAATACACATGTTGGCGTAGCAAATGATCGTCGTCCTGTAAACTCCAAGAACATTAAGAAGCGTCGTGCACAACATCAAGCTGTACTTAACTTCTTAAAGGAACGCGACGAAGCAGACAAGGAAAGCAAATAATTGAGCTATTCCTTGGATATTGAATATCAGATAACTAAATATTGATATCTTCCACATGTTGATCTTCCAAGGAAAGCATGTGGATTTTTTGTACATTTATTTTTAACAAAGGAATAAAGGGAGCATTACAGGTATGAAAAAAAAGAATGCGACATACTATATATTATCATTTTTAATCCCTATGTTAATGCTAGTGATAACTTTTGCATTGGCTAAGGTGTATCCATTTGGAAATAATACTGCTGTAGTTGGTGATATGAAAAATCAATATGCAGCAATATTAACTTATGGAAAAGAAAATTTTTTTAACATACATAAGTTGTTATATTCTAATAGTTTAGCTTTGGGTGGAAACTTTTATCCAGTACTAACGTATTACTTACTTTCACCTATTAATTTAATTGCATTATTTTTTTCAAATAAGTATATACCATTATTTTATCTTATAAATATATGTTTAAATGCGGGATTTATAGGTCTAACAACACATATATTTTTGCTAAAATCAAAGTTTATTAATAAATATGTAGATGAGACTATTAGTGAGGAAATAGTAAATGTACTGAGATTGATTTTTAGTACCATCTTTACATTAAGCACATTTTATGTTCAATATTCTCATACTATAATGTGGTTTGATGCTATAATATTTTTTCCACTAGTGCTATTAGGGTATGAACAATTAGTTAGTAGCAATAAGGTAATTTTATATTGTATTTCATTAATATTGCTAATTTTATCTAACTACTATATAGGTGTAATGGTTCTAGTATTCTTATTAGGGGTGACATTTTTTTGGATTATTTTATCGTTAATATGTAAGAAAAAATGTCTATCAATAATGAAAAAAAGTATATATCTATTGTTATATACTATCTTACCAATAGGTGTAGGATCAATAGTATTATTACCTAGTTTTTTAGGCCAACAAGCTGTATATCAGGAAAAATATCAGTTTTCTTTAGATAAAATCTATCCACTTAGAGATAGTTTGGGATCACTATTGAATGGAAATATAAACAATACAGATATGCCAATGCTATATACAAGTATTTTTACTCTAATTGCAGTGACAGTATTTTTTGTATCTAATAAAATAGACTTAAAAATAAAGATACCAGTATTCGTAGCAATTATATTATTGCTTATATCAACATGGATAAAAGGCTTGTATATGATTTGGCATGCTTTTTCAATGCCGAATGGATACTCACAAAGAGAAACATATATAATATTGATAGTACTGGTAATTATAGGTTATATAGGTAGTACTTATATAAGTAGTGGGTATATAAAGTTTATTACGGCTGGTGCAATATGGAGTTTGATAAGTGTATTTATATCATATAGGTGGAATTTTCTTTCAAATCAACAACTATTAGTTGATTTAGTATTAATAATAATTGAAATTATAGCAGTTATTTTAGTACATAAGAAAGACAAAAAATATATCTGGGTATTATTATTTATTATTTTGGGTGAAATAGGATTTTCATATTATTCAAAGGAAAATGCAATAGCTCAAACATCTATTCCAATGAATAGTTATGTAAAATTAACTGAAGCTAATCAAAATGTACTTACTAAATTAGGCAAGAACGATAGTAGCTTTTATAGGATTGGATCTACAATTCAATTAAATGAAAATGATCCATTAATGTATGGCTATAATGGTTTATCAACGTATGTGTCACAGCAATCCAATGAGTCTACAGATTATCTATCTGCATTGGGTTATTATCAGAAACATTCATGGATTAGATGGAGTTCATTTAATAATGGCTCAACAGCAGCTGTAAATAGAATATTAGGATTGAAATATGTTATAGCTCCTAAAAATAAAAACCTTTTAGATGCAACTATATCTGGAAAATCAATGTCAACTAGTGATAGTACACCAAATTTTCCAGAAGGAATTAAAGAAAATAGCGATTATTTCAATATTTATAAAGATAAGGGCACATTGCCAATTGTATTTAGAACAGAGAATACTGCTAAAAATATAGTAATTAACTATAATCCGGCAGACAATCCATTTTTTAAATTGAATTCATTTTTTTTGCAAGGTTTTGGAATACCAAGTATGTATCAAGAAATAAAAAGTAATCTTATCAAACAAAATGCAACCTCTAAAGAGTATGTAATTGATGTAGTAAGAGGTGGTAATATATACTGCTATTTACCAATAGATCAAAATATATTTACGGAACATGAGATGAAAGTATCAGTGAATGGTAAGCATATAACAACCATGTTTGGCAAAAATGTTTGGGGAGAAAATGGAATTGTATATTTAGGATCTTATAAAAAGGGTACGAAGATACTTGTTGACTATGAAAGTAGAGATATTTCAAATATTAATCCTTTGTTTGCAGTAGAAAATAGAAGAAAACTGTCAAAATTAAGCAAATTTAAGAATGGAATTTATAATATTAAAGTTAATGGTAATTTGATCAGTTTTGATAAAAAAACTGAAGACAATAATTTGGTTGTATCTGTACCATATGATCCAGCTTGGACAGCTGAGATAAATGGAGAATCAGTACAAACGTATAAGACTCTAGGTGGTTTACTTGGAATTAAAGTAGCTGAAAAAGGAAAAGTAGATTTGGAGTATAATATTCCGGGATTGAAAGTAAGTATAATAATATCTACTATATCTATAGTGTTATGTCTATGTTTAATAATAAGAATAGCTATCTAAGCGAAAATATATAAAATTGTTTATTAAAAGGTGAATAATTTGGTTCTTTGTCAAAAAGGACTGATGTCAAAATTTTAATTATTATTTTTAAGAGGCTGGAAAAAAACTATATTTTCAGATGAATTTTAGAAAATAGTTATATTAAAAACCGCTAGGAATCAACGTTTTTAGTAACGTGATTTCTAACGGTTTTTAAGTCTTGAGACTTTTTTTCCATCCTCATTTAGGGTCAATAGTTAAATTAGGGTCTGTAATTCCAAGTAAAAATTTGATGTTATTATCCATAGAGATGGTGTCCTTTCTTTAATTAGATTGGCGTTGTGGGCCATCTCTTTTATTTTGCCGCAAAAATGGAGAAAATAAAAGAAGGACCGTAATGTAAAAAATTATACATTATCAGTCCTAAATATTATACAATCAAAAAAAATCATATTTTTGATTCTTAGATTGATTAAAATTCTATAAACATAGGATTTCAAAAAGATCCATTTTAAGTCTTTTTATTATTAAATCAGTAATTCTTTAACATATTTTTCCATCTTATCAGGTTCAATAACAGTATCATGTAATTGTTTAGTTTCAAATAAATTAGCGACTGTCTTAGGTAGAGGTAGCTTAATTAAATCAACTAATTTTTGTACGTCATCTAAATCACCAGTCGTGTTATCTACTCCTAAAGCAGCTAGAACTGTTTGTGGGAATTTATACGGACTTGCCGTAGATACTGTAACTGTTGGACAAGGATCAGCAGTTGATTCTTTATATTCTCGAGTAACAAAGGAAGCAACAGCTGTATGAGGGTCAATGGCATAATTACTCTCAGTGAAAACTTGCTTAATCTCATTTTTAGTATCAGTTTGACTTGCCGAACTAGCGTAGAAATGTGTTTGGAGGAATTTAAGTGTATCTGTGTCAACAGTATATTTACCTTCTTTTTCAAGTTGGTTCATCCATTCAGCCACTAAAGTTGCATTTCCATTTGTAGCGTAGAATAATAAGCGTTCCAAATTACTAGATACAAGGATATCCATTGAAGGAGAGTTTGTAACTTTGAAATCACGTTTCTTATTATATGTACCAGTTTTGAAAAATTCAGTTAAGACATTATTTTCGTTTGATGCACATAGTAGCTTATTAATAGGTAAGCCAAGCTTTTTAGCAAAGAATCCAGCCAAAATATCACCAAAGTTACCAGTCGGAACACTGAAATTAACATTATCGCCTAACTTGATTTTATTCTCAGCTAATAATCGTCCATAGGCATAGAAGTAATAAACAATTTGTGGTAATAATCTGCCAATATTAATAGAGTTAGCTGATGAAAATTGATAGCCACTTTTTAGTAATTCATCAGTTAAAGTTGAATTATTAAAAATCTGCTTAACATTTGTTTGAGCATTATCGAAATTACCAGTAATACCAACTACATAGACATTTTTACCAGTTTGTGTAAGCATTTGTTTTTCTTGAATAGGACTAACGCCGTATTTAGGATAAAAGACAATAATTTGTGTATTTTCTACATCTGCGAACCCAGCCATGGCAGCTTTTCCTGTATCGCCTGAAGTAGCAGTTAAGATGACGTTCTTCAGATTAGAATTATTTTTCTTAGCTGATGTTGTTAATAGGTAAGGTAGTAATTGTAGCGCAACATCTTTAAAAGCAATTGTAGGGCCATGAAATAGCTCAAGGTAAATATTGCCAGCATGATAGGAAACAGGGGTAATCTCCTTACTAGTAAAATTACTACCGTAAGCAGAGTTGATGCATGAACGCAATTCATCTTCGGTAAAGTCACTGAAAAAAGGTTGGAGAATTTTGTAAGCTAGTTCTTGATAGGATAGCGATGGTAATTGTGATAAATCTAGATCTAATTTAGGGAAATCAACCGGAACAAACAAACCACCATCGGGACTAATTCCTTGAAGAACAGCTTGAGATGAAGAAATACTATGAGCTGAAGTGTCGCGTGTACTACGATACAAAGTTGCCATAAAAAAGCCTCCTTAATGAAATTTTGTTAAGTTTATTTTAACAAAAACATTAGGGAGGCTCAATTAAATTTAATGTTGAATAACTTCGAATTCATCGGAGAGTAAATGAAAATCATTAGGAGTAAACTTACTCAAATATATCTTATTATCAGTGGTTACAAACACAGCTCCTAATAAGTTAGGATTATCTTTACCCCAATCTTTAACTGGTTCTCCAGCAAAGAAGAGATTAGTGGTTTCAATTTCTCCATCAATTGAGTATTTAGAGAACACTGTAACACTTGCTAGATTATTTTGTTTAGGATAACCAGTCTTAGAGTCTAAAATATGATGATAACTTTTACCATCAACTTCTAAATGACGTTCATAAATTCCACTAGTTACAATAGAACATTCAGATGTCACAACTACTCCAATTGCACTACCACGAGCATCATGTGGATTTTGTACACCAATTCGCCAGAGTGCATCATCATGTTTAGGCTGAGGACCGACCAATAATAGATTTCCACCTAAGTCGATAATACCTGAACTAATGTCAAAGGCATGCCAAAAATCTTTAATTCTATCAGCAATATATCCCTTAGCAATTCCACCTAAATCTAGTTCCATTCCATCATCTTGTAGGAATACCGTCATTTCATTATCATCTAGAATAATTTTTTGAGGATCAATCAGATTTAAAGTTGACTTAATATCTTTATCTTCAGGTACATTAGCATTATCAAAGCCAATTCCCCAAAGTTTAACAAGTGGCCCAATTAAAGAGTTGAAGCCAAGATATTCCTGACTAACTTGAACAGAACGTTTAATAAGCTTATAAGTCGCCTCGCTTACCCTGACAGGATATTTGCCAGCAGCATGATTAATGGACATGACTTCAGATTCGTCACGGTTAACAGTTAGGATATCTTCGTAATATTTTATTAAGTCAAATGTTTTATCTAAGATAACAGGATTTTCGCAACCAAAGATAGTTAGATTAATTCTAGTTCCCAGTGCAAAATAAGTTTTTTGAAGTGGAGTTTGTTTAAATGTTGTATTTTTATTTTCCAAATGAATCATCTTTTCTAAAAATATTATTGATGATACTAATTATAACGAAAAAATATCAAAAAATATATTAAATATGAAAACAGTATCTTTCAATAATAATTAAAATTTGATAAGATTATTATAATAATTAGTAGGGAGGTTCTCTTTATGGAAACTATCAATATCGGTATTTTAGGTTTAGGTACAGTAGGTAGTGGTGTTGTTAGGATTTTACAAAGTCACGCAGATAAAATCTCAAGCATTACTGGTAGAAAGTTAAAGGTAAAAACGGTAGTTGTACGTGATATGACTAAGAAAAGGACAGTTGATTTAGATGGGGTAACCTTGACTGATGATTTTGAAATGTTGATCAATGACGATTCGATTCAAATGGTAGTGGAAGTAATGGGAACAGTAGAAAAAGCGCGCGAATATATTAAGCGTCTTTTAGAAGCTGGTAAGCATGTGGTTACAGCAAATAAAGATTTGATTGCGACATATGGCCCAGAACTTACAAAACTAGCCAAGGAAAAGAAATGTGATCTTTTCTACGAAGCAAGTGTAGCTGGTGGTATTCCAATATTACGAACAATCGTCAATTCATTTGCGGCTGACCAAATTGTATCAGTTAAGGGAATTGTTAACGGAACGACAAACTATATTTTGACACAGATGAATCAAAATAATGTTGCTTATGAGGAAGCATTAAAAGATGCACAAGAATTAGGTTTTGCAGAAGCAGATCCAACTAATGATGTCGAAGGAATCGATGCTGCATATAAGATGATAATTCTGACACAATTTGCTTTTGGAAAAGATATAACTTTAGACGATGTAAAGATTGAAGGAATTTCCAAGATACAATTATCAGATATCAAAGAAGCTAAACGTTTAGGATATAATATTAAGCTCTTAGGTGTGGCAGAAAAGGTCAATGACCACATTACTGTATCAGTTGGCCCAGTGTTAGTACCTCAAACTCATCCATTAGCAACTGTTATTAATGAAAATAACGCTGTTTTTGTTACAGGTGTTGCAGTTGGTGAAACAATGTTTTATGGTCCAGGTGCAGGCGAACTTCCAACTGCCAACAGTGTACTAAGTGACATTATTAGTGTAACTAAAAATATTGTAATGGGAATTACAGGTAATAGTTTTAATGATTATTTACATGAGATTAAACTAGCAACTCCAGATGAAGTGAAGAATCCATATTATATCTCATTAATTGTTCCAGATAAGACAGGAGAAATGTTGAAATTAACAGAATTGTTTACCAATGCAGAAGCTAGTTTTAAGTTAATCACACAAACAGAAGATAATGAAGGCTTTGCTAAAATCTCAATTGTTACTCATGCAATGACAGAAGCTCAGTTATTAAAGATTGAAGAAGGTCTTAAGCAAGAAAAAGACGTAGAACTTCTAGCAGCATATAAAGTTTTAGAAAAGGGGTAGTAAGGTGAGTGTAAAAATTATTGTACCAGCTACTAGTGCTAATATAGGTCCAGGATTTGATTCTTTAGGATTAGCTGTAACTAGCTATTTAACAGTGACTGTTACGGAAGAAAATGTAGATGCTTGGTATGTTGATCATAATTTAGGTGAAAAAATTCCACATGATGAAGAAAATTTAATTGTAAAGACAGCTTTAGAATTAGTACCAGACCTACAACCATTAGCAATAAAAGTAGAATCTGATATTCCATTAACCCGAGGCTTAGGAAGTAGCTCTTCTGCTATCGTTGCAGGTTTGATGTTAGCAAATCATTTTGGAAACTTGAATCTTTCGAAACAGGAATTGGTTCAAATAGCGACTGAAATTGAAGGACATCCAGATAACGTTGCACCAGCTATACTAGGCGATTTTGTCATTGCTACATATTTGGATGGAGAGATAATGTATGAAAAAATAAGTTTCCCAGATGTAAGTTTGTTAGCATATATTCCTGATTATTGGTTGGCTACTAAAAAGAGTAGAGAAGTATTACCAGCAAATTTGGATTTCAAAGATGCTGTTAGAGCTAATGCAATTGGTAATGCTTTGGTAGCGAAGATTGTATCTGGAAATAAAAAAGATATGGGAAAATTAATGGAAGCAGATCTCTTACACGAACCATATCGCGATAAATTAGTTCCACATTTCTTAAAGTTAAGATATTTGGGACATGAGGTAGGAGCATTTGCTACATATTTAAGTGGAGCTGGTCCTACAACAATGACGCTAATTGAAAAAGACAAGGTTGATGAATTTATAAAAATTGCTCAAGAATCGGGCTTAAATGATGAATATCGTTTGCTTGAAGTTGATAGAAATGGTGCAAGGATTGAAATAAAATAATAAGTATGAATCAGTAGTTTCTTAATATAAATAGGAATTACTGATTTTATTTTGTCATTAAAGATTGACTTTTTTAAGAAATATGTTATTTTATACCTTAAGATGTTCAAAAAAATAAAAAAGGAGTTTTTTATGAACAATAATGAATATGAAATATTACAATTAATTAAAAATCAAAGAATTGAAAATCAAAGAACTCTAGCTAAGATGAGTAATTTCTCTTTGGGGAAAGTAAATAGATTAATCAATAAATTAATAATGGAAGGTTTTTTGACCTCAGATTTGTCCATTACAAGTGCAGGTAAAAGATTATTTGAAGAACATAGGGTAAATAATGCAATTATTCTTGCGGCTGGATATGGTATGAGAATGACTCCTATAAATAATGATGTTCCTAAAGCACTTTTACAAGTAAAAGGAGAAGTGTTGATAGAGAGAATAATTCAACAGCTACATGATAAGCAAATATATGACATAAATATAGTTGTTGGATTCATGAAAGAAAAATTTGAGTATTTAATAGACAAATTTGGAGTAAATTTGATTGTTAATCCTGAATACGACAGAAAAAATAATTTGAGTTCATTGTATTTAACCAACTCAAGAATTTCTAATACATATATTATTCCAGGAGATATTTGGTTTAAAATTAATCCTTTTAGAATTAATGAATTTTATTCTTGGTATATGGTTAGTGATGAACTAAAAAACAATCAATATTATAAAGCAAGTAAAACTGGAAAATTACTACTAACTAAAAATAATGAGTTAGGTAATAAAGCGATTGGTGTGGCATTTATTTCAAATAAAGATAGTGACATCATTCAAAATAATATAAAAAAATTAAATGGAAATGCAAGAAATATTAGTGAATTTTGGGAAAAGTCTTTACTTCAAAAAAATAAATTGCTTGTAGCAGCTAGAATATATCCCAATAATGAATTTTCAGAGATAAATACTTATGAACAATTATTAGAATTAGATAGAGATTCTGATCACTTAGATAATGAAGCAATTGAAATTATACAAAGTACTTTTTCAGTAGATAAAAATGAGATACATGATATAAAAACTTTAAAAAAAGGTATGACAAATAGATCTTTTATTTTTAGTTGTAAAAATAAAAGATACATAATGCGAATACCAGGAGAAGGAACGGACGAACTAATAAATAGAGAACATGAATATGAAGTCTATAAAACAATAAAAGATTATCATGTGGGTGAAGAAATTCTTTATTTTAATAAAGAAAATGGTTTTAAAATAACTAAGTTTATAGATGATGCTCGGAATTGCAATGTCCAAAATTGGGATGAAGTTAAGAAATGTATGCAATTTTTGAAGAAGTTTCATAATTTGAAATTAAAGGTTAGTCATGAATTTAATTTAATCGAACAAGTTAATTTTTATGAGGGGTTACGAAAGAGTAATTCTATGTATAATGATTATGACTCAACTAAAAAAAATATTCTAGAATTATATAGATTTGTTAATGAGTGTAAACCAGAATACTGTTTAACGCATATAGATGCTAATCCTGATAATTTTATTATAAAAAGTGATAATAAGATATTATTGATTGATTGGGAGTATGCAGGAATGCAAGATCCTCACTTGGACATTGCGATGTTTGGAATATATTCACTTTATAATGAAGATGAAATGGATAAACTAATAGATATATATTTTGATGGTAAGTGTGATTTGAAAGATAAGGCAAAAATTTATTCTTATATAGCTATTAGTGGTCTGCTTTGGAGTAATTGGTGCGAGTATAAAAGAGAATTGGGAGTAGATTTTGGCGAATACTCTTTAAGACAATATCGTTATGCAAAAGATTATTATAGAAAAGCTAAATTATTGATGGGAGAAATTAACAATGAGTAAAGTTAAAAGAGCAATTATAATGGCTGCTGGCTATGGTACAAGGTTAAGACCAATAACTTTATCTACGCCTAAACCATTGATAAAAGTAAATGGAATCAGAATGATTGAATCAGTTATAGAGGCATTGCTAAAAAATGATATAAGAGAAATATATGTTGTGACAGGTTATTTGGCTGAAAAATTTGACTTTTTAGGAGAAAAGTATCCAGAAGTAACCCTTATATATAATCCATATTATAGTAAATATAATAATATTTCTTCATTATACGTAGCTAGAGACCATTTGAAAGATGTAATTATTTTAGATGGAGATCAAATCATTAAAAATGATAAAATCTTAGATCCTAATTTTGAAAAATCTGGGTATAACTGTGTATGGAGTGAAGGATACACGGATGAATGGCTTTTACAAGTAGAAAAAAATACAATAGTTAGTTGTAGCAGAAATGGTGGAGAAAAAGGTTGGCGCTTGTATAGCATTTCTCGTTGGAATCAAGAAGATGGTCAAAAATTGAAAGCAGACTTGGAATATCAATTTGAAGTAGAAAAAAATTATGATATTTATTGGGATGATGTGGCATTATTTTGCTCCCCTCAAAATTATGATTTAGGTATTAGAGAAATGAACTTAGATGATGTTATAGAGATAGATACGATTGATGAATTAAGATTAGTTGATAAAAGCTACGACTAGAATGAAAGGTTAACGATGAAAAAAAAACTAGATATAGATTGGAGCATGATTTACATACCAATTACAGCTGTAATAGTAATTAGTATAATTTTTATGATTTATCCTGCTTCTTCTAAAGAGCATTTAAAAAATATTAGAATGTTTTTGAGCAATAACTTTGAATATTATTATATTGTCATTGCATTAGCATTTGTTATATGTACTTTATATTTGGCGTTTTCAAAATATGGAAAAATAAAATTAGGAAAAGAAAGTACAACTCCAGAATATTCTAATATTAAGTGGGGTATGATGATTTTTACTTCAACAATGTCTGCTGATATAATTTTTTATTCTTTATGTGAATGGATCATGTATTCGCAGGAAAGTTATATGAATCATATACCTGGTGGTTTACAAAAATGGGGATTGACGTACTCCTTATTTCATTGGGGCCCGATGGCATGGGGATTTTATATAATTCTATCAGTATGTTTTGGATATATGTTGCATGTTTCAAATAGAGAAAGACAACGTTTTTCAGAAGCATGTAGACCGTTATTAGGAAAATATACAGATGGAATTGCAGGAAAAATTATAGATTTATTTGCAATATTTGCACTTATTGCTGGGACAGCAACAACATTTTCAATGTCTATGCCACTATTATCAGCTGCTATAAATCAAGTAACAGGAATACCTAATAATAAGATATTATCAGTAATGATACTATTATTGGTAGCTCTTATTTATACAATTGTTGCATTTATAGGAATGAAAGGATTAGCCAAGTTAGCTAACATATCAGTAGTGTTATTTTTAACTTTACTTATATATGTATTTGTTTTTAGTGGTGAGCAAAGATTTATTATTGAAAATGGAATATCTTCTATAGGAAATTTGGTAAATAATTTTGTAAATATTTCTACGGACACTGATCCACTTAGAAAATATACATTCATCCAGAATTGGACGGTTTATTACTGGTCTTATTGGATGGTTTGGTGTGTAGCTACACCTTTCTTTATTGGGAAGATTAGTAAGGGAAGAACGATAAAAAATGTTATTTTAGGTGGCTATTCTTGGGGATTAGCTGGAACGTATCTATCATTTATAATAATGAGTGGTTATGGATTAAATAGACAATTTACAGGAAAAAATGATTTTATCAAGATGTTAGAGAATGGAAATGATTATGCATCAATAATTATCAGTATATTCAAAACAATTCCTTTGTCTAATATAGGTTTATTATTAGTAGTATTGGCAATGGTAGGACTATATTCTACTGTTTTTGATTCAATAACAATGGTATTTTCGGCGTATTCGTATAAAAATTTAGCTCTTGATCAAGAACCTGATAAAAAAATACGAGTTTTTTGGGCTATTGTATTTATAATATTACCAATTGCTTTAATTTTAACAGGAAATTCAGTTTATAATTTACAATCAGTTTCTATAATAGCTGCATTTCCTATAGGAATGATTATGATAGCGATAGTTGGAAGTTTTTTGAAAGAAATAAAGAATAATCATAAGTAAAGTATTTAATTTGATATTAGATTGTATTAAAATAGTGGTTGGTATTTTAATCGTAGGGGGTATTTATATTGCAAAAGAATAGACTATATTTTCTTTTGGGTAGTGTAGCTTTGTTATCTTCACTTACCTTTAGGAGTAAATAGTGCACAAGCCGATGCTACTGTACAACAAAGCAGTGCTAGTGTCGAAGTACAAACAAGTACTGGCAGTGAAACTAATACTAAAGAAACTACTAGTGCAGATATTAGTGTGAATCAAAATGTTTCGAATGTTGAAGATGATAGTAAACATTCGGAAAGTAGTGTAGCTAGTAGTAATAGTATAAGTAAGGAAAATGAATATGTAAGTAATGAAAGCAAAGAAAATACTAGTAGCGTAAGTACTACTGTACAATCATCTTCGGAAGTTTCACAACATTTGAGTCAAAAAATTGCTACAAGTTTAAGTAGTAATACAACACAGTTGAAAAATGGATGGTATTCTGAAAAAGATAACTGGTATTACTATAATAATAATATGCAAAAAGGCTGGTTTCAGGGTGGAAATGACTGGTACTATTTCAACCCAATAAATGGTCAAATGCAAAAGAGTTGGCTTCAAGGTGGAAATGACTGGTACTATTTCAATCCAGTAAGTGGACGCATGCAAAAGAATTGGCTCCAAGGCGGAGATGACTGGTATTATTTCAATCCAATAAGTGGGCATATGCAAAAGAGTTGGTTACAAGGTGGTAACGACTGGTATTACTTCAGTCCAATAAGTGGACATATGCAAAAGAGTTGGTTACAAGGTGGTAACGACTGGTACTACTTCAGTCCAACAAGTGGACATATGCAAAAAGGTTGGCTCCAAGGTGGAAATGACTGGTACTATTTCAATCCGGTAAGTGGTCGTATGCAAAGAGGATATGCATATATAAATGGTGTTAACTATAATTTTTCAAATAGTGGAAGACAAATTTTGAACTACTCCATTGACTATAGATATGCATTACCAGCAGGTAAGGGTGATGATGAAACAGCTGCTAACAACTACCTTATCTTACATGAAGTTGGTACAGAATCAGGTGCTGCTACTAACGCTAGATACTTCCATGACACAGTAGATACAAATGAAGCATATGTAACATTTGTTGTCGGTGATGGTGGTAAAGTTTACCAAGTTGGTAGACCAGGACAAGTATCTTGGGGTGCTGGTAGAGTTGCTAACCACAATGCTCCAGTTCAAATTGAACTTGGTAGAACATATAATTCTGGTCAATTCTGGCAAGACTATGTAACATATGTCAGAGTAGCTCGTGATATGGCTGGTAAGTACGGTATACCTTTGACATTAGATGCAGGTGGTGCTGGAACTAGAGGTATCAAGAGTCACTACTGGGTAACAAAGAACATCTGGGGAGACCATGTTGATCCATACGGATATCTAAGTCGCTTTGGTGTTACACAAGCTAAGTTAGCACATGATTTATTGTATGGTGTGTAAAAAATAAAAGTTAATTAAAATTTGAGGATGACTAAAAGTTGTCCTCATTTTTTTATATTAAAAAGAGATTTAATCAAGTGTTATAATTTGATAGAATGTGTTAGTAAATGATTGATTAGGAAGGTTATAAAAGTGAATAAAGAGAGAAAAAATATAGGATTAGCTATATTGCTTATATTCAGTTCTTTATTAGTATGTTTAGATCGAATATTTTGGCAATCTAGTCCAGATATTTTAATAAACGATAAAGTTAATATACAACAATCTTTAATGCAGATATATCATGCATCTACCTTGATAGGAATCGATATTTTTGCCATAGGCCTAGGATTTTTACTACAAAGTAGTGAAGATAAATCTTGGAGTAGTGCTATAAAGTATTGGATATATACTATTTTTGTCGGTACATTAGGATTACTAATATTAACGTTATTTAGTAGAGAATTTTCAATAGTAGACTTATACAATATGTTATTTCCATTTGTTCGCAATACTTATGGGATATTATCAGGTATAGTACTAGGAATGTTGACGTTACCTTTATTTAATAAAGGAGTTAAGAAGTATGAAAATATAATAAAGTTAAGTTTACTATTGGTAATAATAGCTCCTACTATTTTCAATAAAGATATTTTTGGATTTGCTAATGGAACAGTTTTTGGATACATCCTGGTTAATTTGGGATTTTATGGAAATTATATCAGGTCAAAACTAAGTGTAAAAAAAGTAGTAACAAGGATAATTTTATTACTTTTGACAAATATTATTGTAGTATCCCTTATGCCTGAATTTAGTAAAGCGGTACATAATGATCTGTCAACTGCTGGACGTTTTACTAATTCAGCTTCAGCGTTATTAATTCTATTAGCTTTTTATATTGTTCTGTTAGTTTCTAAGATAAAAGTAAACGTAAAAAATGGTTATGTAGATTTCATAATCTATACAGCATGGGCTTTACTAGTAATTAGTAATAATCAAACTCTTTTGAATAAGTTAATCGAATATAATCGCAAAACTGCACAAAGCGTAACTAGATGGAGTTTGGCCAAAGATATTAAAGAGATATTATGGCTGATGTTAATTGTAATCCTTTCTAACTTTATAATATTAGGAATTTGTAAGTTAATTGGGATATCACAAAAGATTTCAAATTTTTATGACATCAGAGCAGATGAGGAACTTCCTCAATTCTTTTATAGAATTACTAATGGAATAAAAAGTTGGATAAAAGCACATCGAGTGTACCTAGCAACAATTGCTTGGGGATATTTCTTAGCAATCTTTTCATTTTTAATGATGAATACAAAATGGACTGTAGCACCTAATGTTGACGTAAAATATAACATCTTCACATATACAATTGGTGTAAGACAGGCAATGGTTCTTGTAAATGCAATAATATTTTTGCTATTTTTGAAATTTATTTTCAGTCTGACAAATAGATATTGGTTTTCAACAATTGTGGCTAGTTTACTGTGGATAATATGGGTAGTAGCTAATCGAATCAAAATAGGCATTCGTAATGAACCTATTTTGCCATCTGAATTATCAATGATTAAAGCTTGGAGAAGCTTATTAGGGATGGTAGATGGTTGGATATTACTTTTAGTTGTTTCAGTAATTGTTATAACGATTCCAATAATCTACTTCTTAGAAAAGAAATATAGGCTGCCTAAGCAAAAATGGTATAGTCGAGTAGCTTGGTTAATAATAATTCCAGTAATTTTCAGTAGTGTTACTTTCCTAAATCATGAAAAATCTGTAATCCACATAATTTCTGGTGGAATAGGTAATGATCCTACTTTTTATAATCAATTAGCTGGTGCACAAAAGAATGGGCCTACTCAACAATTTTTAAATAACATAGATGTTGAGGTCATGAAAAAGCCTAGTGGATATTCTAAAGAAAGAATGCAACAATTAAAGGATAAGTATAGAAAAGTTGCGGCAGATATTAATAAAGATAGAGTAAACAAATTCAAAGATCAAGTTGTTATTTTTAATTTAAGTGAGAGCTTTTCTGACCCTAACCGAGTTCCAGGAATACAATTAAGTAATGATCCAATCCCATATATTCGTCAATTAAAACAAAAGACGACTTCAGGCACTATGATAAGTGCAGGTTATGGTGGTGGAACAGCCAATATGGAATATATGTCATTGACAGGGCTTGATTTGAGCAACTTTTCACCTACATTACCAACACCTTATACACAGTTGGTAACACATAGAAAATATAATCCTAATATTGCACAATCATTCCCAGAAGCAGTCGCTATCCATCCTTACCAAGGCGTTTACTATAGTAGGACAGAAGTGTATAAACGTTTTGGATTCGATAGATTCTATTATCTAGGGAGCAAATACAAAATAAAATACAAGAAGAAGATAGATAGAAGTCCATATTTATCAGATGAAACTGCATATAAGAATGCATTGGATCAGGTGAAACAAGCTAATAATGGTGAATTTATAAACTTAGTAACTATGCAAAATCATTTCCCATATGATCGTAATTACTATAATAATTCAGATAAGTATACGCCAGTAGGTGAAGGAATTGATGACTATACTAGAAACGCAGTCCAAGATTTTTCTACAGGACTAAGTTATACAGACACAGCTGTGAAAGACTTTATCAGTAAAATTGATAAATTAGATAAGCCTGTAACTCTTGTGTTTTACGGAGATCATCTTCCAGGAATTTATGGCGGAGTAGATATGACTAAATATGGAATCCAGCTACATTCAACGGATTACTTTATTTATTCAAATAAGTATGCACGAGAACATGGTGCTAGAAATTTAGTCAGCAAGACTGAATATGTAGGACCAAATGACTTTATTGCATTAATGGCAAAGCAAACTAACTCAAAAGTAAATGCTTATCAAGCTTTATTAACGGAAGTTCAAGAAAAACTGCCAGTAGCAACGCTTAATACGCAAAAGTCGACTGTTAATAGTTATAATACACATACAGAATTTGTAGATAATAATGGAAAAATTGTAAAATATAAATCATTATCGAAGAAGCAAAAACAATTGTGGGAAGACTACAAATTATTGCAGTACGACATGACTGCTGGAAAAAATTATTGGAAGAATAATTAATTATTGAACGAGTGGATTTTTTATCTGCTCGTTCTTTTTAATTTACTTTAATAATTTAATCGGTTAAGATATGTTAGAATTAACTATAGGATAGTTAGACGCTTTATTGGATAAAGGAATGACATATATGAACAATCAGGAAAAGATAGAAATTTTAAAAAAGGATATTAAGTATAGAAGAGTAATAATCATAATTCAAATGATATTTGGATTGATATGTATCAGAATGCTTCAACATGGCTATGACACTATGATTGCGGTTATCGCTGCATTTGAAATTACGTTATGCTTGAGTGACTTCAATAGAATTAGAAGAAATAGTAAAGAACTAAAGAAATTACAGTAAGTAAAATGATGGGCACGAGTTACTCATCATTTTTTGTATGGACGAAAATTTTTAAAGAATAGTTAAGAAATCGGTGCTATAATGATAATCATATTGAGTAAAACATAAGAGAGTAGCATTGGAGATGACGTGCAGGTGAAAGTTAATGAATACCCTAAAACTTGGAAGAGAACATTTATATCATTATGGTTAGGCTGTTTTATTACTGGACTAGGGTTTTCCATGACTATGCCATTTATGCCACTGTTCATGGAAACCTTAGGTAATTTTTCGACTTGGCAACTAAATTTATATTCTGGTTTAGCTTTTTCCATGACATATTTATCGCAAGCAATTGTGTCACCATATTGGGGAAGTTTGGCAGATCGTAAGGGTCGTAAATTAATGTGTATGCGTGCTTCAGGTGTTATGGCTTTTACGATTTTCCTAACAGGATTAGTCCAAGGTGTTTGGGTGATTATTTTCCTTCGTTTCTTACAAGGAGCATTTTCTGGTTATATAAATAACGCAACTGCTTTTATTGCAGGTGAAACACCACGTGCAAAAACAGGATCAGCGATGGCAAATATGATGACGGCCAGTGTTTCAGGAAACTTATTAGGACCTATTTTTGGTGGCGCAATTGCTGGGGCATTTGGCTATCGAGTACCATTCTTTATTACAGGTTTTATGATGTTAGTTGCATTTTTCTTAACCTGGGTAAACACCAAAGAACACTTTAAACCAGTAGCTAAGCGTGAAATGAAGCCGATGAAGGAAATCTTTTCTCAAATTTCAAATACTAAATTGATAATTTCAATGTTCATAACAACTTTGATTATCAACGCTTCTTTGATGTCAATCTCACCAATTATTAGTTTATTGGTTAAAAGGCTGATGCATGGACAAGGTAATATTTCTCTAGTTAGTGGGATTGTTGCGGCAGCTCCAGGCTTTGGAACATTATTAGTCGCAAATAAATTAGGACATAAGATGGATGAAATAGGGCCAGAAAAAGTATTGATAACGGGATTAGTTGTAGAAGTACTACTATTTATCCCAATGTCTTTGGTAACATCGCCATGGCTACTAGCTGTATTACGTTTCTTCATAGGAATCGCAGATGCAGCTTTATTACCAGCTGTACAGACGATCTTATCAGTAGACGTACCACCAGCAGCATTTGGTAGAATCTTCAGTTATAATCAATCTTTCCAAGCTAGTGGTGGGGTAATTGGACCATTATTAGGATCATTTGTATCTAGTTTGTTTGGTTATCAAGCAGTCTTTTTATTCACAGCTTTGATGCTAGGATTTAACTTTATCTTAGTAATCTGGTCACAACATAGACAAGTTTTAGTAAAGAAATAGCATTTATCACGGTAGAGATGCCGTAATAAATGCTATTTTGGTTTATTCATTAGACTCTTAATTGCTAATGCTATTTTGGTTTATTCTCTAGACTCTTAATTGCTAAAGATTCATAAGGTTGTAGTGTAATTTGTTTTGCAGTCTTTTGAATCTCATTTTGGTAATTATCAATAAGTGTTGTGCATTCTTTATCTTGATATTCAGCTGGTAAATCAACTGTAACTTCAGTGCCATAGAAGTTATTGAAAACAACTAATTTCTCAGATGAATCATCTAGATAACGTTCATAAGCAAAGACTTGTTTATCATCTGCCAATAATTCTTTGAAATGACCAGCGTAGATAAGTGGTTCGGTTTTTCTTAATTTAATCAATTTTTGATAGTGATTAAAGATTTCGCCACTAGCTAATTCTTTTTCTACATTAATTTCATCTTGATCAGTAGGCATTAACCAAGGTTTTGCTTCACTAAAGCCAGCATATTTACTATCATCCCAATGCATAGGCACACGAGAGTTATCACGTGACTTGGAAACAACAATTTCAAAAGCACGATCCTTGTCTACACCCTTATCAAGTAACATTTGATAGCCGTTTAAAGCTTCAACGTCAACATAGTCGTCAATAGACTTATAATGAGGATCCATCATACCTAATTCTTCACCCATGTAGATATAAGGAGTACCACGAAGTAAATGTAGGGCAGATGCTAGCATTTCAGCTGATTTTTCACGGTAGTTTACGGGATCACCAAAACGATTTAGAGCCCAAGGTTGATCATGATTGTTCCAGAATAATGCATTCCAGCCATTGCCTTTATCCATTTCTGTTTGCCAAGTAGATAATAGAGATTTTAATTCCATAAAGTTAAATGGAACTTTACTCCATTTTTCACCGTTATCGTAATCAACTTTCAAATGATGGAAAGTGAAGACCATAGATAATTCATGTTCATCTGGATTTGTATATTCAATCGAGTTAGGGATAGTTGTTGATGACATTTCCCCAACAGTTACGATTTCAGGATCTGTTCCAAAAGTATTACGGTTAAGTTCTTTGATATACTTATGAACAACTGGAGTATCAGTATATAGAGGTTTTTCATGATCTGGATCTACAGAATCTACCAATACTTCATCTTTTCCAATTACATTAAGCACGTCAAATCTAAAGCCAGCAACGCCTTTTTCTTTCCAAAAGTTGACGATTTTAGCTGCTTCAGCACGTACATCTGGATTATGCCAGTCTAAATCTGCTTGAGTCTTATCGTATAAATGAAGATAGTATAAATCTGTATCACCAAATTTTTCCCATGCAGGGCCACCGAATTTAGATTGCCAGTTAGTTGGTAATGAACCATCTTCTTTAGCAGGACGAAGGTAGAAATATTTTTGATACTTTTCATCGCCAGCCAAAGCTTTTTGGAACCATTCGTGTTCAGTGGAACAGTGATTTAATACCATATCCAACATTACACCAATGTTAGTTTCTTTTAACTTGGCTACCATTTCTTCAAAATCTTCCATAGTACCAAAACGTTCATCTATCTTATAGTAATCAGCGATATCATATCCATTATCATTTTGCGGAGAAACATAAAAAGGATTGAACCAAATCATATCAATATTAAGTTTCTTCAAATAGTCAATCTTAGCAATAATTCCTTTCAAATCTCCAAAACCATCATTATTAGAATCGTAAAATGACTTAGGATAAATTTGATAAATTACTTTTTGACCAAGTTTTGTCATGTTTAGCTACCTCTTTTCTTAGATTTTTTTTCTACGAGCAAAATCAATAAATTTAAATTTGTCAGGGCGATGATAGGAAGATGTTAGTTGGAATAGTGTAGTGTCGTCTAAATAAGAAAGACTTCTGACTATAACAACGAGTTTATCATCATCCAGCTGCAACTTTTCAGCGATATCATCTGCGGCTTTTTCAACCGTAATAGCTTTAGTAGCATAGGATACTTCTAAATGTAATTCTTTTTCTAAATATTCATAAATAGAGTCTTCAGCTACACCAGCTGGCAAAGAAGAAACTGGAGGTGTAAGTAGATAATCTTGATCTAACACTACAGGTAGGTCGTCGATAGTACGAAGACGTTCAACGAAAATTGCCTGTTGATTATCGATATTAATGTCCATAAATTTTTTAGGAGCCAATGTGTTTACTTGCTTTAGAACCGTTGTCTTAGCATGCATATTTAGAGATCTATTTAATTCCTTAAAACTTGTAATCCCAGAAATAGGGAAGGTAAATTTTTGAATATCTAAAACGACAGAACCCTTACCACGGATTTTTTGAATAAGTCCTAATTCGGTTAAATGATTGAGAGCTTTACGAATAGTTTCGCGAGAAGTTCCATAAAGTTCACAAAGTTGATGTTCACTTGGGAGATAATCTCCTTCTTTATATTGATGATATTTAATTTTTGAAGCGATGTCTTGCGCAATCATATCATGTTTACTTTGAACCAATTTGCATCCCTCCAATTAAGTTAAGTAAATTTCAAAATCATTATAACAATTAATAGATGTATATACAATATATTAATACGATAATTTTGTTTAATATATTGATTTAAAAATATTTGTAAACAATTTCATGTTTTCAATTGACAACTTGTATATACAAGTGATACTATGATTACGAAAAGAAAAAGAAAAGGCTTACAGGAGGGAAAAACATGGCTAAGAAAGTAAAAATTGTTTCTCCAGCAGCAGGTAAAGTATTAGCGCTTAGTGCAACTAATGATGAAGTTTTCTCCACAGGTATGATGGGAGAAGGCTTTGGTTTAGAACCCGTTAGTGAACAAGTTGTTGCACCAGTTTCAGGTAGGATAACTATGGTAGCTGATTCTAAACATGCGGTAGGTATTACTACTAAAGAAGGTTTAGAAGTTTTGGTACATATGGGTATCGATACTGTAGGCTTGAACGGCGAACCTTTTGATTTAGCTATTCAAGATGGACAAGAAGTTAAGGCAGGTCAAGCATTAGCTACAATGTCCCTAGAAAATATTAAGCTAGCTGGCTTAGAAACAACAATCATGGTAATTATAACTAACTCCAGCGATAAATTGGAAGGGCTTGATATTGAAGAAGGTGAAGTTGAAGCTGGTAAAGAAGTTGCAACTGCCTACGTTAAAGCAGCTACCAAGAAAAATGGCAAGTTAGATTATGATGCTTTGGCAGATGTAATTATTGATAATGTCGGTGGACAAGAAAATGTAAATAGCTTGGTTCATTGTATCACTCGTCTTCGTTTCAACTTAAAAGATGAAGGCAAGGCTCATGATGATGTCTTGAAAGATACAGATGGAGTAATTGACGTGTTACATGCATCTGGTCAATATCAAGTTGTTATCGGAAATGAAGTTACTAACGTTTTTGATGCAGTTATGAAGAAGATGCCAAATCTAGCTGACGCACCAGCAGAAGATACAGCTCCTATTGATGATGGTAGAAATCCTGTTAGTCGCGCATTTGGTAATTTAATTGGTGTTATTACTGGTTCCATGAGTCCAGTAGTTGGGGTAATCGCAGCATCTGGTATTATTAAAGGTCTTTTAGCATTATTAACTTTACCTCAATTAGGAGCATTGCTTGATGCCAAGAGTACAGCATACATTACTGTTAGTGCAATGGCAGACTCTGCTTTCTACTTCTTACCAGTCTTGGTTGGATTTGCGGCAGCTAAGCGTTTAGGTGGCGATCCAATTGTAGCCGCAGTTATTGGTGGGGTACTAACATATCCACAATTAGTAACTTGGGGTAAAGCATTTAAAGGTATGTTTACAATCTTTGGAATTAACTTCCAATTCTTAAACTACACATACTCCATTTTCCCAATGATTTTAGCTGCATGGATGGCTAAGAAGTTAGGTGACTGGTTGAAGAAAGTTCTACCTAGTTACTTACAAATGATCTTCAATCCATTGATTACAGTATTAGTTGTTTCAACAATCACTTTAGTTGTTACAGGTCCAATTATTCAAGGTGTCGCTAACGGTATCGCTGACTTCATCAACTGGTTAGTACATTCTTCCGGTTGGGTAGGTGGCTTGGTAATTGGTGGTTTCTATCAATTACTAGTTATCTTCGGTTTACACTGGGGCGTTGTGCCATTGGTTGCTCAACAAATCGCAGGTTCTGGCGAAAGTGCTTTGAACGCTATTATTTCTGTAACAATGGTTTCTCAAGGTGCAGCTGTTTTAGCAGTAGCTATCAAGTCCAAGAAGAATGACATGAAGTCCTTAGGTATCGCTGCAGCAATTTCCGCATTCTGTGGGGTTACAGAACCAGCTATTTACGGTATCAACTTGCGTTATCGTAAAGTATTTATTTCCGGTTTAATCGGATCTGCTGTAGGTGGTTTTGTTACAGGTTTAATGCACGGATCCATGTTTGGATTTACAGGATCTCTAATCGGTTTCTCCTCATTCTTTGACTTGAAACATCCTAGTGATTTAAATAGTTTCTATGTATTCTTAATCTCAAGTGCTTTAGCTTTAGTAGTAAGTTTTGTAGTAACTTGGGTATGGGGATACAGTGACGACATGGCAATGGGCAAGAAAGTTGAAAAGAAGAAACGCCCAGGAACAGTTTAAAATGTAATTTAATAATAAAATAAAGGTACCATTCCCTAGTAAAAAGGAGATGGTACCTTATTTTTTAGCGATTGAAGTAAATAACAGTCTTAGTATCTTTAGTCATTTTAACCTTAGTAATACCAGCATTTGTAGGTTCACGAATATTAACTAGATTACCGATATTGAGAATATAATCTAAGATTAATTTGATGGTGAAACCATGACTAACAACTAACACAGAGTCGTCTGGATGTCGAGCAATAACTTCATCGAAGAAAGATTCTAAACGTGATTTTACTTCTAAATATGTATCACCTTTTGAATCCACCCAAGAATTAGGAAGTAAATTGTGATGTTCATCGAAATATTTGGGATACTTTTGCCAAATATCAGCTTCGATTTCTCCGTCCCAAGTGCCATAATCATATTCTTTTAGGCGAGGATCAAAAGTAATAGTTTTATCACTACCACCGATAATAGTGGCAGTTTGAGCAGCTCGTAAAAGCGGACTAGCATAGATAGCGTCAAAATTGTCAGTTCCAAGTTTTGAAAGTGTAACTTGAGCTTGAGAGCGTCCAAGTTCAGTTAGTGGAGTGTCAATTTGGCTACCTTGAAGAATTCCCTTAGCATTAGCTTCACTTTGTCCGTGACGGATAATATAAAATGTTGTCATAATTGCACACCTCTAGCGTAATTTTCTTTAGTTTAAAGGTTTTTAAAAATTAATTCAAGAAAATAAAATTAATATTGCTAAATTATTTAAAAGTGATACAGTAGGTAGAAAAGACAACTAGTCAAAGAAAAGAGTGGTATAAATGACAAAGGCATTGTTGATTATTGATTATACTAATGATTTTGTGGATGATAAGGGAGCTTTAACTTGTGGTAAGCCAGCTCAAGAGTTGGAAGACTATATTGTTAAAACAGCTCAAGATTTTTATAGCAATGGTGATTATGTAATTCTACCAACAGATACACATTTTGAAAATGACGCATTTCACCCAGAACATAAATTATTTCCGCCACATAATATAGCAGGAACTTGGGGACAAAAGTTATATGGAAAATTAGATGAATGGTATCAAGAACATCAAGCAGACGAAAAAGTATATCAATTTGCGAAGAATCGCTACTCTGCCTTTCAAAATACTAATCTAGATAATTTTTTGCGTGAAAGAGGAATTAAAGATCTATATTTAGTAGGAGTTTGTACCGATATTTGTGTCTTACATACAGCAATTGGTGGCTACAATTTGAATTATCAATTAACAATTTTAAAAGATGGAGTAGCTACCTTTACAGATAATGGACAAGAATGGGCTCTAGAACATTTTAAGAATAGTTTAGGAGCAACAGTTGAATAGAGAATATAAAAGAAGAGCCGAGAAATTAATCTCGACTCTTTTTAATTATTCAATTGATTTAATTAATTAAGAGGTTCCCATTCCCAGTTTTCAACTTCTGGTAAATCAGTACCTTCATCACGAATGTATTGATGATGCTTAGCAACTTTAGCATCCATTTCAGCAACAAGTTGACCATACTTGTCAGCATCTGGAAGAGAAAGTGCAACAGATTTTACAAGATCGAAGCGATCCATTTGGCTTAGTACACGCATATCGAATGGAGTTGTGATATCACCATTTTCACGATAGCCGTGGAAAGCAACGTTATGATTGTGACGGTAGTAGAAGATGTCACGTAATAGGCCTTCATAACCATGGAAAGCAAAGATAACTGGCTTGTCTTTTGTAAAGTAAGCATCAAATTCATCATCGCTCAAGCCACGAGGATCTACCTTAGGACTACGTAACTTCAAGATATCAACAACATTGATGAAACGAATCTTCAAGTCAGGTAATTTTTCATGCAAGATAGAAATTGCAGCTAAGGCTTCTAAGTTTGGTTCTGTACCAGCAGCAGCGATAACTACGTCTGGTTCAGCATTCTTATCAGTTGAAGCCCAATCAATAATCTTCAAACCTTTATCAACTAATTCCTTAGCTTCTGCAGCTGAGTAGAATTGTTGACGTGGGTGCTTAGAAGCAACAATCAAGTTAATCTTATCGCGATCATTAATAGTCTTGTCGAATACAGCCAATAATGAGTTAGCATCTGCAGGTAAGTATTCACGAATATATTCAGGTTTCTTATCAGCTAAGTGACCTAAAATACCAGGATCTTGGTGTGTGTAACCATTGTGATCTTGTTGGAATACAGTAGATGTAGCAATAACATTCAATGATGGAATTGATGTACGCCAAGGTTGTTCAGTTGCTTTACGTAACCACTTGAAGTGTTGTGTCAACATAGAGTCAACTACACGCAAGAATGATTCATAACTTGCAAAGAAACCATGACGACCAGTCAAAACATATCCTTCTAAGAAACCTTCAGCTTGATGTTCTGATAATTGAGAATCAATAACTTGACCTGATGGAGCTAAGTATTGATCGTTAGGTTCCTTAATTTCAGCTAACCATTGACGCTTAGTTACGTCAAAGATAGGTGCCAAACGGTTAGACATTGTTTCGTCAGGACCAAAGACACGATAGTTATGACGGTTATCAGAAAGTACTTTTTCAAGGTATTTACCTAAAACAGTCATATCTTGAGCAACTTCTTTACCTGGAACAGATGTGTCAACAGCAAAATCACGGAAATCAGGTTTGATAACTTCTCTGATTAATTTACCAGGGTTAGTGTGAGGGTTAGCAGCCATACGCTTGTCGCCCTTAGGTGTGATTTCAGCAATTTCAGCTTTCAACTTACCATTTTCATCGAATAATTCTTCAGGTTTATAACTTTCAAGCCAGTCAACCAAAGCATCAGCGTGTTGCATATCTTTTTGGTCAACAGGAATTGGAATTTGATGGGCACGGAATGATTTTTCAATTGGTTCGCCATTCCATTCTTTAGGACCAGTCCAACCTTTAGGGGCACGGAAGATAATAACAGGCCATGCTGGAAGACTAGGATCGTTATTTTCACGAGCATTCTTTTGAATAGCCTTGATTTCTTCAATTGCTTCATCCATTGCTTTAGCCATTGCAGGATGCATCAACTTAGGATCATCGCCTTCAACAAAGATTGGATGCCAACCCATACCTTCAAAGTACTTAGTTAAAGTTTCATCACTTTCACGGGAAAGGATAGTAGGGTTAGAAATCTTAAATCCGTTAAGATCTAAAATTGGTAGGACAGCACCATCATGAATAGGGTTGATAAATTTATTAGATTGCCATGAAGCAGCTAATGGACCAGTTTCAGCTTCACCATCACCGACAACTGCAGCAACAATCAAATCAGGATTGTCTAACACTGCACCAACAGAATGAGAAATAGAGTAACCTAATTCGCCACCTTCATGAATAGAACCTGGTGTTTCAGGAGCAGCATGAGAAGCTACACCACCTGGGAAGGAGAAACGTTTAAATAGACGCTTCATACCTTGTTCATCTTGAGAAATTTCAGGATAAATTTCAGAGTAAGAACCATCAAGATATGAGTTAGAAACCATAACTTGACCACCATGACCTGGGCCTTCAACGTAGAACATATTCAAGTCATATTTATTGATGACACGGTTCAAATGGGCATAAATGAAGTTTTGGCCAGCGATAGTTCCCCAGTGACCAATTGGTTTAACCTTAACGTCTTCTGCCTTTAAAGGACGACGAAGTAAAGGATTATCTTTTAAGTATAATTGACCAACTGAAACATAGTTAGCAGCACGCCAATAAGCATCTAATTTATCTAAGTATTCTTGGGATGAATAATCTGTCATGAGTGTACCCTCCTAATTAATAAATCTGTTTTTTCTTTAATAATTAACTTTACAAGTAAATAATAACGCTTTTTTATTAAATGTCAACCATTTTTAAAATTGGAACGTACCAATTTAAAAAACATTAATAAAAAAACTCTCAGTGCAAAACATGAGAGTTAATCTAGATTGATAAAAGTATTAAATTTAAGGTATTTAAAATGTAGTCGCATTTGTGAAAATTCAAATGGAGTACCGTTATCTAAGAAGAAGATACCTTCCATCACACTGACAGGTTCATTTTCTTTAAGCTTGAGTAAATTTTGATCTTCTGAAGTTGAAGGCTCAGCATAAATCGACATGAATGATTTGCTAGCAGTTTGGTTAAGTTCAGATTGAATGTAAGCAAAAATTGAACTTTCAAGCTGAGTACGACTAAGTTTAGGTAAGATTTTAATAGGAATATATCCTGTTTCAATCATAAAAGGTTCATCTTCAAAAAGACGAAGACGGATAATTTTATACACAAAATCTTCAGGGGATAAGAATAAATCTCTTTGTAACTCTGAAGTTGGTTTGATTACTTGAAAATCTAAAATTTTGGTTTGAGGTTTCTTTCCTTTTAATCTGAAATTATCAGAAATTCCTAAGTTAGATCCTTCCTCATAATTAAAAATAGATTCATTTTTTAAGTACAAGGGATTAATAAAGGTACCTGATCCACGCTTTTTAAAAATAATACCCTCATTGGACATTTTGTTAAGAGCACGTTTGACCGAACTACGACTAACATTGTATTGTTCAGCTAATGAACGTTCATCTGGTAGTTTCATATCAGTAAACTTACCAGCAAATATTTTTTCTTTTAAATCACTGATAATATTTTTATAGACTAATTCAGCCATTTTCTCCCCACTTTCTATCATAAAAGACAAGTCTTATACAATAAAGTAAAGCACAATTGTAAAAAAACAACAAGTGGTGACACACAGCAACAAAAGAAGGTGGTAAAATAAGAGATAAGTAATTTTAGGAGGAAAGTTATGTCAGTATTAGTTTTAGGTGGTGCTGGATACATTGGTTCCCACACCGTAGATCGCTTAGTTGAAGCGGGTAAAGATGTTGTCGTAGTTGATAGCTTGGTTACAGGTCATTTAGCTGCGGTACGTAAAGAAGCAAAATTTTATCAAGGGGATTTAGCAGATAAGGATTTCATGCGTAAAGTTTTCACTGAAAATCCAGATATTGATGCAGTAATTCACTTTGCAGCATTCTCATTAGTTGCAGAATCTATGAAAGATCCTTTGAAGTATTTTGATAACAATACAGCAGGTATGGTTAAACTTCTTGAAGTTATGAATGAGTTTGATATCAAGTATATCGTCTTCTCATCCACAGCTGCTACATATGGTATTCCTGAAAAAATGCCAATCTATGAAGATGATCCACAACTTCCAATCAACCCATACGGTGAAAGTAAGTTGATGATGGAAAAAATTATGCGTTGGGCAGATGAAGCTTACGGAATTAAGTTCGTTGCTTTACGTTACTTCAATGTGGCTGGTGCAAAGCCAGATGGATCTATCGGTGAAGATCATCATCCAGAAACACACTTATTACCAATCGTGTTGCAAGTAGCAATGGGTGAACGTGAAAAGTTACAAATTTTTGGCGATGACTACAACACTCCAGATGGAACTAATGTGCGTGACTACGTACATCCATTTGATTTAGCAGATGCACACATTTTAGCAGTAGATTATCTACGTAATGGTAACGAATCAAGTGCCTTTAACTTAGGTTCTTCAACAGGTTTCTCCAACTTGGAAATCGTGAAGGCTGCTCGTGAAGTAACTGGTAAGGAAATTCCAGCTGAAATCGCAGCTCGCCGTGGTGGAGATCCAGATACATTGATTGCTGCTTCAGAAAAAGCACGCAAAGTTTTAGGTTGGAAACCAGAATTCGATGACATTCACAAGATTATCGAAACTGCTTGGAAATGGCATACAACTCATCCACAAGGATATAACGACTAAAAAAAGAAAGCTTGAGACTCAAAAAAATGAGTTTCAAGCTTTTTTTGATAGGTGTTGTTGATGACGTAAGCCCCATTTGTGAAGACTATCAATGATATCTTCAAGTTCTTTTCCATGTTCAGTAAGACTATATTCAACTTTAGGTGGGACAGTGGGGTAGACTGTTCTAGTGATTAAATCATCTTCTTCAAGTTCTTTGAGATTCTTGGATAACATTTTCTTTGAAATTTCAGGGAGAACTTTTTGTAAATCTGAGAAACGCATAGTCTGATTTTTTAGTAGATATAAGATGATTGGTATTTTCCATTTACCCAAAATAGTATCTAAACCATCATCAACACGACAAAATTGTGGATCAATCTTCATAAATATACCTCGCAATATCTCAGTATCCATCTAAAAGTATACTTTAAGTTACCTAGTTATTAAAATGAAACCTCTTCACAAAACCAAAAATTCTAGTAGAATAACTTACATAAAGTAAGTGAGATAGAAAAGAGGTTTTAGCAATGGCAATGGAAGATTATCGTATAAATAAAGAAAATGGATTAGAATTTGGCTTATATTCACTAGGAGATCACATGCCTAATGCTCTTACAGGCAAACGTGTTTCAGCTAAAGAAAGAATTGATCAAATTGTTGCTGAAGCAAAGTTAGCCGAAGAAGCAGGATTAGATTTCTTCAGTGTAGGTGAAAGTCACCAAAAATACTTTGTTGGACAAGCTCATGCTGTTATTTTAGGAGCAGTTGCCCAAGCTACTGAAAAAATCAAAATTGGTTCATCTGCAACAATTGTTTCAACATCTGATCCTGTTAGAATTTATGAAAACTTTGCGACATTAGATTTATTATCCAATGGACGTGCTGAAATTATTGGTGGACGTGCTTCACGTTTAGGATTATTCGATTTACTGGGCTACAATGTGAATGACTACGAAGAATTATTTGAAGAAAAGTTTGAATTACTACTCAAAATTAACGAAAATCATCGCGTTAACTGGGAAGGTAATTTCCGAGCACCATTAAAAGATGCAGAAGTTTTACCAAGACCATTAAATGATAAGTTGCCAATTTGGCGTGCGGTAGGTGGACCAGCTGAAAGTGCAATTAAAGCTGGATTACAAGGTGTACCAATGACAATCACTTTATTAGGCGGTCCATTACCAATTTTTAAGCGTTCAATCGATGCTTATCGTCAAAGTTTGAAGATGAAGAGCTATAATCCAAGTGATTTTCCAGTAGCGACAACAGGATTTTTCTATGCAGCTGATGATACAAAGACTGCTTTAAGAGAGCTTTATCCTTATGTAGATCAAGGAATGAAGTTAGCAAATGGTACAGGTTATCATAAGCGTTTATTCGCTAATGGCGCAGACATGAATGATGTAATGTTAGTGGGAAGTCCACAACAAATTATCGAAAAAATGATTTATCAATACGAAGAACTAGGCCATCAAAGATATTTAGCACAAATTGATTTTGGTGGAATGCCATTTGAAAAAGTTATGAAGAATATCGAAATTATCGGAACAAAGATTTTACCAGAAGTTAAAAAATATACAAAGGGGAAATAACATGAAAGTTGTAGCAATTTCCGGAGCTGTAATTGGGAAAAAGACTCTAACTGCCATGAAACATGTAGCAGAAAAAATGAATAAAGACTTTCCAGAGGTTGAATTTGACTTGATAGATTTGAGTGAAAAGAATATTCAATTTAGTGATGGACGTAATTATACCGAATATCAAGGAGATACTTTAGAAGTTACTACTAAGATTATGGAAGCAGATGCTTTAATAATTGGGACACCGATTTTCCAAGCTTCAATTCCTGGATCAGTGAAAAATATTTTTGACCTACTACCAGAAAAAGCCTTACGTGACAAAGTGGTTTCAATTGTGGTTACAGCTGGTTCTGCTAAGCATTATCTAGTAGCTGAGATGCAACTTAAGCCGATCTTGTCATATATGAAGGCACAAGTTTTACCAGAAATTGTCTTTATTGAAGGGCAAGATTTGTTCAGACAAGAAATCATCAATGCTGATATTAATTTCAGGTTGGATAAATTAGTTGAAGATACTTTGATTATGGTTGAAACTTTTAAAGAACTGCGAAAGAAACAAGAAGATGCATTATTCTAGAGTTACCGAGAAGAGTGGATGGAATTCCATTCTTCTTTTTTATTAGAACAGGTTTTGAAAACGGTCTACAAAATAGTCGTGAATTAGTGTACAATGATTATATAAATTGAAATAATTGGAGGAAGATTTTGATGGACATCTCAGCAGAACGTTTTGGTGAACTGAACGGTGAAAAGGTAAACAAAATTACATTGACAAACGATAATGGAGTAGCAATCTCATGTTTGACAATGGGAGCTTTATGGCACGAATTCTTAGTACCAGCTGCAGACGGTACAAAACAAAACTTGATTTTAAACTACAACACAGTAGCTGAATATTACAGCAATGGTTTATGCACCAATCAAGTAATTGGTCGTGTTGCAGGTCGAATTAAGAATGGTAAGTGCGAAATTAATGGGGAACAAGTAACTTTACCACAAAATGAAAACGGTAATACTTTGCACGGTGGTCCTCATGGATTTAATACTTATAACTGGAGCTTTACAACTTCAGCAAACCGTAACAGCATTAGTGTGATTTTCCAAAAACAAGTTTTAAGTGCGGTTGATGGATTCCCAGGAGATATTTTGGTAACTGTTATCTATACTTTAGACAATAGTAATAACGTAACAATTTCCTTTAATGCACTTGGAGACGATAAGGTAGACACACTATTTAACCCAACTAACCACGTTTACTTTAATTTGAGTAATCGTTCTGACTTGGCTAGTCATGAGCTTAAAATCAATAGTGACGGATATCTAGAATTAGATGAGAACCTAATTCCAACAGGTCGAATTCGTCATGGCGAAGGTACAGCTTATGATTTTACTAAAGGTGCTAACTTATACGAAGCTATCCAACAAAATGAAAAAGGTGGCTTTGATGATGCATTTGTTGTAAATGGACCAGGTAAGGCTGTAGAACCAATCGCTGTTTTACGTGATACTCAATCTGGAAATACAGTAACAATTGATTCAGATCGTAACAGTTTGATCATGTATACAATGAATGATGATTTGCCAGATGTTCATTTCAAACGTGATAATGGACGCCCTGCTAAGAAACAAGAAGGGGTAGCTTTAGAAGCTCAAACTTTACCAGATGCAATTAATCAAGAAACATTTGGGGATATTGTATTACCACGTGGAGCAAAGCGTTCCTACCACATTAAGTACACATACTCCAACGATAAAAATTAATTTGAACTAAAATAGATCTTTCGTTAAGATATAATAAACAAAAAGTCAGTAACTATTACTGACTTTTTTCTTGAGGTGGATTATGTTAGAAAATTATTTATTTGATTTTGACGGTACAATTGCTGATTCTGGTGAAACTGGAATTATCGCAGTTCAAAAAGCTTTTGTTGATTATGGATTGAAGAAGCCAACTGCAGAATCAGTTAGATATTACATGGGTGTTCCAATTGAAACATTCTTCCCTAAAATATCTAATCGTGAGTTAAACGATGCTGAATGGGAAGAAGTTTTTGCGATATTTAGACAATATTACAGTGAATTAGAACTTGAAATTACACAACTTTTCCCAGGTATGAAAGAAACTTTGATGAAATTGGTTGAGGATGGAAAACGTTTATTTGTAGTATCAAGCAAGAACTCAGTTTCCTTAAATCGAAATTTGGAAAATTTGGGGATAGCAGATTTGTTTACAGACACAATTGGATCTGATCAAGTAGAAAACTACAAACCAGCTCCAGATGGTATAAATATACTTGCTAATAGACATGATCTAGATAAGGCAAAGATGGTTATGATTGGCGATGCTAAGTACGATTTACAAATGGGTAAAGCTGCTGAAGTTAAGACATGTGGCTGTGCTTGGGATACCTATGATATTGAATTATTGAAAAATGAAGAACCGGATTATTTGTTAGAAAAAGTAGAAAAGTTACTAGAAATCTAAGGATGAAAAGGTTAGTAAAAGCGTTGGTATGTGCCAACGTTTTTTTGATATGAAAAATAAAAAAGAGCGGTATTTGAACCGCCCTCAATTCTACAACGTTGCTTGACTACTAGGTTGGTTAGACCCAATGTGCAACTTCATAATCTTTATTCTCTTTAATAAGTATACATGATAATACCAATTAAGTATATTAAAAAAGGCTATTTCAGCGGTTCTTTTTTGGGATCGCTGTTTTTATTTTCTTCTGATCCAACAGCCAGGATAAAGACAGTACTAATAACTAGCAAACTCCCCAAAATTTCAGCCCAGTTAAACTGCATTTTAAAGATAAGAAAGTCTAGTAAAGCAGCAGTTAAAGGCTCGAAAGTGTCTAATAAAGTTGCTTCAGTAGCACTAATTAGATGCAGACTTTTTACAAAAAGATAGTAAGGTAAAGCAGTTCCGATAAAAATCAAGAAAAGCATATTTAAAGTAACTGCAGGCGTAAATTTAGGAACAGACTTCCATACTGGATGAATAAATTCAAAGACAATACCACCAACTAGCATTGCCCAAGCACTGATAGTAGTAGGATTATGTCGACGTAAAAGATCAACTGGCAAAACAGAATTTCCAGCCTGAGTTAGCATCAGAAAAATTCCCCAGATGATTGCCTCTTTTGAGATCGCGAGTTGATTAAAAGAACCTTTGGTAACCAATAACCAAGCACCAATAAGGGCGGTAATAGTCGCAATCCATTGTTTTCTACCAGGTAATTGTTTAAAAATAATAGCTGAATAAAAGATAACAGGAAGAATCCCTAAAGTTTGGATAATAGTTGCGACAGTTGCATTACTATAATTAACAGTCATTGAATAAGTAAATTGAACTCCTGCCAAACCTAAAATGGAGAATAAGACAATTCCCAAAATATCCTTGAAACTTTTAAGGACCAGAAAAATTTTCTTACCATCAAGATAGTAAGCCAATCCCAGTAAAGTTAATGCTGATAGGCTCATTTTTACACCCATCATCCAATAAACTGAAACGTGTTGATCCTGAAATAGATACTCAGAGGCAATTCCAGCCATTCCCCAGAAAATACCAGCTAAACTAGCATAAATAACCCCTTTTAAATGTGTTTTTGTTTGCAAAATTTCACCACCTAAAAAACATACTTTATCGATTATAGGTAAAATTAGGGGAAAATTAAAGACATTATTGAACTAAAATTGTAAAATAAAGGTATTATGCTAGGGAAGTGATGTTTTTGACACTGTGGCAACGTTTTTTAGGAAACGAACGGTTAAGGCGATTTACAGTTTTACTATTTTTAGTAGGAGTGCTGTATCTAGCTCGAAGTATGATGAATTTAATCTTACTAACCTTTATTTTTTCGTTTCTAGTTATTAGCTTAAATGATGCAATTAGAAAGAAAATAGATATTCCTTCTAAATTAATTGTCATCATTGTTTATTTGTTGATGATAGGTGGTATTTACTTAGCAATAACTATCTACCTACCAAAATTAGTTACACAAACAGAAAATTTGGTAAATTACATTGTTAAGTTCTATAATCACCCACCTAAGGGAACAAATGATGTGATTAATATGGTCACGCAATACATTAGTCAATCCGATATTATGAAACAAATGCGTGGTGGTATGTCAATTATCGTTAAGTATTTGGCAAATATTGGAACGATGGGAATGACGTTTATTATGGCGTTATTACTAAGCTTTTTCTTTACAATTGATAAAGATGATTTGTTTAAGTTTTCAAAATCATTTTTAAAGGGTCCATATTCATGGTTCTTTAATGACGTTTACTACTTTGCTAAGATCTTTGTTAACAGTTTTGGAGTTGTATTAGAAACTCAATTTATTATTGCTTTAATTAATACAGCAATTACAACAACGATTTTAGCATGTATGAAGATGCCTCAATTGTTCAGTTTAGCGTTATTAATATTCTTCATGAGTATGATTCCAGTTGCTGGGGTTATTATTTCAGCAATTCCGATGATGTTAATTGGTTACACTGTTGGTGGGGTAAGGTATATTATTTATATCATCATTATGCTTTGCGTGGTTCATGCCTTAGAAGCATATGTGTTAAATCCTAAGTTAATGTCAAGCAGAACAGAATTACCAATTTTTTACACATTTGTTGTACTATATGTGTCTGAACATTTATTTGGAATGTGGGGATTAATTGTTGGTATCCCAGTATTTACATTCCTTTTGGATATTTTAGGGGTTAAAAGCGACCATATTCGCAGAGAAAGACTAAAGAAATTCAGAGAGAAGGTAAAATAGATGGAAAAAGAAGAATTTATCAAGAAATACGCAGTTGAACGTCGTAACACTAACTCATCTAAATGGGATGGCTTAGAATCTCAATTCGGCGAAACTGATCTTTTACCTTTATGGGTAGCAGATACAGAGTTCAAGGTTCCTGAAGCAGCACGAAAAGCATTGGTTGAACGTGTTGAACATGGTGCTTTTGGATATTCTTTAGTGCCAGATAGCTATTATGAAGCATACTTTAACTGGCAAAAGGAACGTTATGGGATTGAATTACATAAGGATTGGATGAGATTTGGTACAGGGGTAGTGCAATCATTAAGTACTTTGATTGAAACCTTGACAGTTCCAGGTGAAGCAATCATGGTTTTACAACCTGTATATTATCCATTCATGCGAGTAATTGAAAATAACAATCGCAAATTAGTAATTTCTGAATTGGTAAATCATGACGGACATTACGAAATGGATTACGAAGATATCCAAAAGAAGATGCAAGAAAACAATGTTAAGTTACTAATTTTCTGCAGTCCACATAATCCAGTTGGTAGAGTTTGGTCTGAAGATGAATTAGAAAAATTACTAGCAATTTGTCACGATGAAAAAGTAAGAGTTATTGCTGATGAAATCCACCATGACTTAATTATTGGGGATAAGAAGTTCACATCTATGTTATCAATTAAAGATGGTTTCTACCGCGATAACTTAGTAATGGTAGATGCACCTTCTAAGACATTTAATATGGCATCATTATTAAACAGTCATGTAGTTATTCCTAATCCTCAAATTCGCGATTTATATGATGAAGTAGAGGGTCGTTTAAGTGCTCCTCAAGGCAGTCTATTAGGTCGTGTAGCTGCAGAAGCCGCATATCGTGAAGGTGCAGAATGGTTAGACAACATGATCGAAGTAATTAGAGATAACTTCGTTTATGTGCGCGATGAATTAATTAAAGCATTCCCTGAAATTAAAGTTAGTGATCTAGAAGGAACATATCTCATGTGGATTGATTTATCAGCACTTGTTCCAGCTGATAAAGTTGAAAAGCTAGTTAAGAAACAAGCTAAATTAGCAGTTGATTTTGGTGATTGGTTCGGTGAAAGTGGTAAAGGCCATATCCGAGTGAACCTTGCTACTACACCAGAAAACATAAAAAAAGCAGTATCTGCATTAGTAAATGCTTTAAAATCAGAAAATTAAGTAAAGTTTTACATGAAATAACTACCAATTTTTTCATTTTCAGTGTAAAATTAGGCTTGTAAATATTATTTTAAGAAAGAGGTTTACATTACTATGCCAAAATTAGTATTTATCCGTCACGGACAAAGTGAATGGAACTTAAAGAACCTTTTCACAGGTTGGGAAGACGTTAACTTGAGTGAAAAAGGTGTTGAAGAAGCTAAGGAAGCAGGTCGTAAGTTAAAAGAAGCTGGTATCGAATTTGACCAAGCTTACACATCTGTTTTAACTCGTGCTATCAAGACTTTACACTTTGCTTTGGAAGAATCTGGCCAATTATGGATTCCAGAAATGAAGACATGGCGTTTAAACGAACGTCACTACGGTGCATTACAAGGTAAGAACAAAGCAGCAGCTGCTGAAAAGTATGGTGACGAACAAGTTCACATCTGGCGTCGTTCTTACGATGTATTACCTCCATTATTGAGTGCAGATGATGAAGGTTCTGCAGCAAACGATCGTCGTTATGCTGACTTAGACCCACGCATCATTCCTGGTGGCGAAAACTTGAAAGTTACTTTGGAACGTGTAATTCCTTTCTGGGAAGATCACATTGCACCAGACTTATTGGCTGGTAAGAACGTAATCGTTGCTGCACACGGTAACTCATTACGTGCTTTAACTAAGTACATCGAACAAATCTCTGATGAAGACATCATGAACGTTGAAATGGCAACAGGTCAACCAGTTGTTTACGACTTGGATGACAAGTTGAACATTGTAAACAAAGAAAAGCTTTAAGATAGATTTTCTTTATGATATAGACCACTCTCATTTTGAGGGTGGTTTTTTTGTTGGGTAATTAAAGAGAATAGTAAAAATCGCTGAAGATTAACGTTTAAAGGAACATAATCTTCAGTGATTTTTATTATTGTAGTTGCTTGATTAACTTAGTCTTCGTAATTAGAAAGCATTGCTTGGAGTGTTTCTTTCATTTGTTGACGGAATTCAGGTGGGTTGACGATAGTAACCATATCTTTTTGACTTAAAAACCACATTAATGCTCCAGTATCGTAGGTAGTCACTTCAAGTAAAAATGTATGATCATCAATTTTCTTAATAGTTCGTGAGATAGGGAACTTATCCAAAGCAGCTTCAACAATTCCGGTATATTCAAATTGAATGGTAATCATTTTGCCAGGATACATAAGTTGAAATTTTTTCTTTTCATCTCCTAAATCAAAAGGTAGTCGTTCATTTAAAGGAATCTTATGAGCAGCATATTTCCAATTTAAAATCCGATCTAGGCGATAGATGGTGTTCTTTTTAAATTGGTGGTTATAAGAAACGACATAGAAATAGTAGTCTGAAAAGGTTAGGGCTATTGGGGCGATGGTTCGCGTTACAAACTTATGTCTTTGGGTAGTGTATTCAATTGTAATAGTTTCTCGTTGCAAAATTATCTTGGAAAAAGTATAAATTGCAGCTAAAAGTTGCTTGTCCTTGAGATTTCGTAGTTCTACGTAACTATCAAGTTCACTTTGGATGATTGGCTTGATGTCTTTTTGATCTTGGTTGGCAAGTAGAGCAAGTAAGGAGCTAATTAAAGGATCTAATTCCTTACGTGATAAACTTCGACTAGCTAATAAGACCTTGATTAAGACCAAGCACTGCGACTTACTTAAACCTAAACGATTGCTTTTTAGATAATAGGTATGATCTTTAGTATCATATTCTAATTCATACTCGTTCAAATATTCACTCATGAAATTACGGATACTGGCAAAATCTCTTTGAACAGTGCGAGCATCCACTGAGAATTTACGTTGGATATCTTTTTTAGATAAATGTGCACCTGAGGCTAAAAGCTGATATATGTAAAGTTGTCTAGTGGCAGAAGTTGTTGCGATTGTCATCAGGTCCTTTCGTTGTAAATTTATTATTATTTTAAAACCTGAAACTAATGATTGTCTACTAGATTTAAAGTTGGAAAAGTTAAAGGAAGATGGATTTTTTCGCTGGTAGTCAAATAATGTCCATGTCTTTTGCAATAATATAGTAAGTAAGATTGAATTTAACAATTCTCATGCAAAACTATTAGAAAAACTATCATAAATACACATATCAATGTCAATAGATAAGCTTTTAACATTAGAGTAAATTTTATTATAGAGAGATAGAGGGGAGGGTATCAGAGATGTACGAATATAATAAAGTTTATCAAGAATTAGCCGATATTCTAAATGATAAAGACGTTGAAAAAATTTATAAGAATTTTAGGGGGATGCAAGTTAATTTTCCGATGCGCCTTTACTCTAGAGACTCAGTAAAAAAGGAAATTGCTAAGCAAAAAGGAAATATAGATATTAAGGATTTAGCAGTTCAAACAGGGTACAGTGTCTATACAATTCGTCGCATGGTTAACGAATTGAAAGATGATAATATTATACAATAATACATAAATTATTTATTGTAAAATTTATTTCAAATTAAGAAAAGGAGATGGTTACTATGGAACTATTGAGTTTATTTATGATTTGTGTTGTGTATTATTTTCTAGCTAGAGATGTAGGTTTGGATAAGAAGATGGGGGTAAATAGTTCGATAGTAACTTTTATACCTTTAAGAACAATAGTAGCTGATTAAAAATCAGTAGGGGAGGGATAATCATGGAAAAGAAATTCTGTACAAATTGTGGAAGTCAATTAAATGAAGGAGCAAAATTCTGTCCTAATTGTGGTAATAGTGTAGTTTCAACAAATACTTCAGAAACAACTACAAATCAAGCGGAGAAAAAGAAGTTTTGTACAAATTGTGGAAGCCAGTTACGCGAAGGGGTAAAGTTCTGTTCTAATTGTGGTAGTGTTGTAGGTTCATCTAATTTTTCAGGAACAACAGTCAATAGACCAGAAACAAACTTTGCAAGTAATCAAGGAAATTCAGGTAAGTTTAGCCAAGTCCAAAATTATTATGCAAGAACTAAAGAACAATATGGTAATTTGACAGATCAAGAGTTAGGATTCATAGGTAGCTTTAAATATGGATTGGTACACTGGAATGATTTTCAAACAGAAGAATCTAGAAAATCAGTATATTGGTGGATGCAACTTGGGACGGCTATTTTGTTGACTGTAGGTGGTATTCTAAGTATTTTTCTAGAGGAATTTTTCTATACAATTCCTGGTTTAGGAGAGTTAGCTATCATAATTATGTGGATTTTAGCTTTAGCAGTAGTCATAATATTAGCAATTTCTATATGGGCTGCTATAGCTCGCAGAATGAAATATTTAAATGTTCAGAATATTTCTATATGGATCATGCTAAGTATTGTTATATTCCCAGTATCTTTTTATACTGCTTTCTACCTAATGTTGATTGATAAGCCTATAAACAACCAAAATTAGAGGAGTAGTTGAGTATGAAAAAAAGTAACTCAATTTTGATGATTATTGTAATAGTTATAATAGCTTCTTTAATTGTATGGAAGATAGGCATACCTAATTTAAGCAGTAAAAATAAAGAAATTTCATCTGAAAAGGTATCTAAGAAAGTAAAGAAAGAATCAAAGAAAATAAAAAAGAAGGAAACTAGAGAGTCTAAATCATCTTCTAGTACTGAAACAAGCAGTAGTATGGAAAGTGAACCAAGTAGTGAAAGTTCTAGTGAATCTACAAGTAGTGCATCTAGTTATCAATCCAATGTAAGATTTCCAGAGTTACAAGCTTATGCCGGAAAAACTTATTATGCGGTAGATAGGGATAGTGCGGAGTATCCTCAAATGTTTCCAACTTCTTTTACCATTACTTCTGATACTGAAACAATTATTATTGGTGGGAGACAAGAAAAAATAGATAGTGTTAGAACTGGAGATTTTGGTTCCGTTCAGTTGGGTGGAGGACCAGTTTTTGTTTTTGAATTTAAACCTCTAGGTAGTAGTGATGAAGTAGAAGTAGTAAACCAAGGTCAATATTTGACTTACAGTACTACTATGCCTGAGTAAGAGGTGATGTTTTTATGAAAAAAAGTGGATCAATCATAACGATAATAGCTATTGTTATATTGGCTGGTGTAATCGTTGGGGTATTTGGAATGTCTTATATTCAGCAGCATAAGTCAAGTTCTAGCAGTAGCAATGTGAAAGTAGAGAAAAAAGAATCTGTTAAAAAAAGTAGTTCAAGCTCATCACATGAAGAAAGTATTTCAAGTTCTACTTCAAATTCAATTGAAAGGTCAAGTTCTACTGTTGCGAGAAGAGATTCGGAAATTGTTATACCATCATTTAATCAAAAGAGAGATCAAGAAGATGTTGATTTAGCCAATATGACAGTTCCCCAATGTTTGTTGTGGGCATTAAGTGAACGTTATAGTTATCAAAATGCAGATGAACAAAGTTGGGAAGCGTTAAAAGATTCTATAGATGGGGCTAAATTAATCCCAGCTACTAAGAGTAGTGATAATTATGTACATATTTACTTTAAATATGGCTCTCAAGACTGTAATTACTATATTGATGGTGATTATGATTTATGCGATGAAGAAGGATATGTTATTAGTCGATATCCGACAGAATTTGAAAATGAAAAAGCAAATAACTATGTAATGAGTAGATATCAATAATTTAAGACAAGATAGAGAAATCACAGGTTGATGTCCTTGGTTTCTCTATTTTGGTTTAAAGAAGAAGTATCAGGGAAGGAGAATTTTTATGAAAATATGTCAAAATTGTGGCACAAAAAATTCAAAGGAAGCTGTTTTCTGTGAGAATTGTGGTTCTAAATTACCCGAAGTAGTAGTAACTGGAAAAATAAAGAAATGTCGAAATTGTGGATATTCAAATGAAGAAGAAGCAACTTTTTGTGAAAATTGCGGGACAAAATTGCCTGAATCAGTAATTGATGAGACAAATAAGTGTCAAAATTGTGGATATTTAAACGAAGAAGGTGCGGCTTTCTGTGAGAATTGCGGTAACAAATTAGAAAAAAATTCATTAGAAAAAATGTCTAATAAATGCCAGAATTGTGGATACTCAAATAAGGAAGATGCAATCTTTTGTGAGAATTGTGGTTCAAAACTATCAGAACAGGTAGCAGATGAAGGAATAAATAAATGTCAAAATTGCGGACACTCAAATGAAGAAGAAGCAACTTTTTGTGAAAATTGCGGTTCAAAATTAACTGAACCAATATCACCTGTTGAAACAGATGATGATATGGATAGTGAAGAAAAACAAGATGAACAAACAGAAGAATTAGGAGAGTCAGAAATTTCAACAAATGAGACAACAGATGACCAGGAAATAACTAAAACTGACGAATAATCATAACATCTTCAAATGTCTATTAAAATAGCAATCTTTCTCTATTATT
>OGES01000113.1_pt1 | contig 83045 bp, 67 predicted proteins | sample 1570711 | NCBI WGS metagenome assembly OGES01 (sample SAMEA2582133, study PRJEB24529) | metagenome | biome: Human gut stool | place: China | collected 2011 | reverse complement strand
TCTTGAAAACCGTTGTACTGCGAGGTACCCGGGGTTCGAATCCCTGTCTCTCCGCGAAACGTCAAAGACAAATGACGGAAAAGCTAAGACAAGTCCCGTAAAATCAAGGTTTTACGGGACTTTTTTATGTTTGTGCTTGGACAAGTGAAAGACATGAAAATGTCCTGTTTGGACAAAGTAGTGTTACCAAATCGTTACTGAAAATCAGCCAATAAAAATAGTAACGATTTTAACTGTAAGTTGCTGATTTGTCGCTCGTTGTCTCTTAGATGTCTGTTCATACACGAATTGTTAATCGTTCCTTTGCAACGGGAAGTAAGATTCCTATTGTAACGGACATAAAAAGAACAACGTATATGAGCAAAAGTACTTTTAAGATTCTTTTCTACATTAGAAAAAATCAAGTGAACAAAGATGGTACAGTCTGCATAATGGTCAGACTGACAGTAAGTGGTGAGGTATCTCAATTTAGCTCTAAATTGAATATTGATCCTAAGGCATGGGACGTTAAGCAAGGTAAAGCGGCAGGTAACTCCGTAAAGGCACGTCAGTTGAATGATTTGTTGGAAGATATACGTACTTCCCTGAAAAATCACTATCGTGATATTGAAATGCATGAATCATTTGTTACTGCGGAGAAAGTAAGAAATGCTTTCCTAGGATATACTATTAAACAACAAACACTATTGGAATTATTCAGAAAGCATAATGATGATGCACAAAAGTTAGTAGGTATCAGTAAGAGTGCAGCTACATTAGCTAAATATGATAGGTGTTATCGTAGGATGGAGGAATTTATGAAGGCTAAGTATAATATTACGGACATTGCTTTGAAAGAGATTAATCATATGTTCATCACGGACTTTGAGACGTATTTACGTACCGTTAGTCTATGTAATGAAAATACAACTGCTAAATTTATGCAGACTTTCCGGATGATTGTGATTATGGCGAAAAATAATGGCTGGATTTTCACTGATCCATTCGTGAATTATAAAATTCGTTTGAAGCGTGTGGATAGAGGGTATTTGACGGATGTGGAACTGCAAAAAATAATGAAGAAGAAGTTTCCCACGAAACGATTGGAACAGGTGCGGGATGTTTTCATTTTTTCATGTTTTACGGGCTTGGCGTATATTGATCTGAAAACGTTAAAAGCGAGTGAAATTAGTATTTCTTTTGATGGTAAGCCGTGGATTATGAAACATCGTCAAAAAACAGATACTCCGGTGAATGTTCCACTTCTGAAAGTGCCATTAGCTATATTGAAAAAGTATGAGGGACAATTGCCTAAAGGAGAATTGTTACCCGTATTGAGTAATCAAAAATTAAATTCGTATTTGAAAGAAATAGGTGATTTGTGCGGAATAAATAAGAATATCACCTTCCACCTTGCTAGGCATACTTTCGCCACCACAACGACTCTTGCGAAGGGTGTCCCGATTGAAACTGTATCGAAAATGTTGGGACATACGAATATTGAAACGACGCAAATATATGCTCGCATAACTAATGATAAAATACGGAAAGATATGCAACAGTTGGCTGGGAAATTGGATGATTTGGATCAATGGAAGTAAAATTGTAATATTTGATATATGGAAGAAGGTAAGGTAATTATAGATTCAGGAGATTCCGACAGTGTTCGTATATCTCTCAAGCCTGCCGAGGATGGCAGTATTTGGATGAGTGTAGCGGAAATTGCGGATATATTTTTTGTTGGCGGTGCTTCTGTGGAGCGTCAGATTAAAAAGATTTTTGTAGAAGGGGATTTACGGGAGTATGCAGTGAAAAAAGAAAAACCAATCGAATATGCTCCCGGTAAATATGGAAAGTTGGATTATTATAATCTCAATATGATTATAATGCTTGCCTTTCGCATGAGTAGTCCGTTCTGTTCTATGTTCAGGGAATGGATATGCCAGCAACTTACACAGAAGGTCAGTGAACAAAAAATACCTATTTTTTTACAGATTGGTAAGGAACAGGGGGTAAACTGATTGTCACTATAGTTTTAATGCGGCTTAATTTGCTATCATATGAAGCAGGTTAAGCCGCTTTTTTGTCAATCTCTTTCTGATTGTCATTTCTATATATAAAAGAATATAAAAGAGGATGAATGAATGTTACCTCTAAATGACAAGTAGTTATCTTTGCTCCTGTTATTGAATTTGTACAAAGAGATTATGGTTGAGGCTTTTGATATGCTTGTCGAATATGATTCGGGAATGGTATTTGAGGATTATAAGGTTCCAATGGGGGATGACCTAAGGAGCTTTGAGGAGTTCTTCTATTTGAAGCGGCAACCATTGGGGGAGTTTGTGATTGTGCTAAAGGAAGGTGGCTTGTTTTATTTCCTTTCAGATCACTTCTGTGACTTTACAGAGGTTTGTAAAAAATATGACTGGTATGTCATTTCACATCAACCATTCAATAAGCAACTTGAAATCGGTATCGGAATGATGAATACCGGAGGATCGGCTGGATGGATCGGACGGGCGGAATCTTCCGAACGGTTGAGTATGTATAAGGATATTCTGGTATTCTCTTATGACTGTGGCGTAGAAACAGATTTTTATCCGTATGATACGACTTTCAAGGGGTATTGCGAGATTGGCGGAAGCCTCTGTTACTATGTACATGACTATTATCCTACGCGTGTTCAGAAGATAGATGGGCATCAGAAACGTATCAGTAACCTGATATTCAGATTTAAGGAGGGCGGACATTGCGGCATGTTAGTTGCTAAGATAATCTCTCTTTGCATGAAAAATATTTCTTATTGTGATTCTCCTCAACAGACGATTTTAATTCCTATTCCGGCTTCGACACGGGAGCGGCAACGAAAGAGGTTTCCGGTTCTATGTTATCATTTATCGAAATGGCTGAATGTACGGGATGGATTTCAGACGATATGGATTGATCAGGAACGGGAACAGATGAAAGGAATCTCTCACAAAGAGGTCGTATCGAATTTGCGTATCAAAAAACGGGACGTTCAGGGAATGAATGTGATTTTGTTCGATGATGTGCTGACAAGTGGGCAAAGTTTCCGGCAACTAAGACGGAAAATGATGGAACTCGGAGCTAAATCTGTTATTGGGATATTTCTTGGTAAAACGGTTGATTTACATGAGTAATGGGGCTTTTTTCCAATATTATTCATTGGGAGGATTCATTTTCCGCTGTTTCTTACGTTCATATTTCAGATGATTCATTTCTTTCTTGGTATATTCAATATACCTTGCCTTCTTCTATCTTGTACCTTTCAAAAACCTTTTTCATGTGTAGATTTTCATCTACAATAGGGAACCTGCCACCTCTGACTTTTTCTGCCCCATATTCATTGAAATACTTCTCGACAATGGGATTGAGTTCATCAATAATCTCCAAATGATCTTTGGGGCATATAACGGGAATAACCTCTAATAATTTTATGGGAGTATGGAGTTTACACCATTCGCAACATTTTCCTCTCTCGTACTTTTGCATAAGCGCAGACAAATCGCTACTATAACTCACATGGAAGTAGCCATCTTCTAATGCCAGAACATAAACAACCATGACTCTCTCGTTTTCTTTAAGTGGTAAATTATAATCGATTATGGAATTCTTTTCTTCATATTCTTCTATGAGTTTACTGCGCATACTAAAGCCAACAATGGGCTTATAGTCTCTTTTTTTACGCAAGAAGGATTGGATGAGTCCCAGATGGCGTTCTGAATCCCAAAGTGTAAAACTCCCTCCGCGAACATTTTCGTAGCCATGTTCAGCTCCACATTGAAGTACCCATTCATTAACCATGTCTATATTAGGAATGCCGTTTTCAAACACGACTTCCTGATACTTTAATAACCGTATAGGTCTGTTTATCCGAGTCCAGTATGAGGCAGTACCTTTTTCATGCTTTTTGAGGGCGGTTTGTAGAGAACGTGAATAACCAACATAATATTTATCATTCTCCAATTCAAGAAGATAAATGAATTGCTCTCTTTTATTAAATGAAATATCCTCAATATCTATATCTGAAAAATATCCATGATGTTGTAGGTTCTTTATAGTTTCGATTTCACCCACATTACACCAAAAACCACCCCTGACCTTCTGCCAACCTTTGGCTTTCATCATTTTTATGGTCTGGTGGTTTTCCCAACGTTCTTCTTCTTCGGGTGACGATACAAGAAAGGATTCTTTTTCAATAACACTGATAGGAGGGTGTAATTTAGTCCATACGGCTCCATTATCATTGAAATGCTCGTTGAATCTTCTGTCGGGATCAATAGTCTTCCCTACATAGTAAAAACCATCCTCCAGTGCTAATGTATAAATGTATATTAGATAGCTCATTGGTTTTAAGTATAGTCTTTGGCTTCATTTGTATTGCTCTTTTCTTGTATTTTCCGAATAAACAAGAGTGCCTGAATACACATTGATTGCAAATATAGGCAAAGAATTAATATGACCTTGTAATTCTGTACTATAGATTTTTAGTTGAAAGAATCTGATACGGCTATAATACAGAAAAATCTTCCATAGGTCGTTACCTACCTGTGGATGTCCCCCCTTTTCTTTTCTCAATTTTGCGCCATAATCAAAAAAGCGTAAAAGTATGGAAATAATAACATTAGACCATCAGGTATATCAGAATTTGGTAGAAAAGATTAATCGGATTTCCGATTATGTGTTCAAAAAAGAAGTTGCCCCCTTACAAGAGCCGGAAATATGGTTGACAAGTGAAGAATTGGCAGACTTGCTTAAAATAAGTACGCGTACTCTTCAACGTATGCGGAAAGAACGGTCGATTCCTTTTTGTATGATACGGAGTAAATGTTTGTATCGACTGTCGGATGTGGAAAAATGTATTGCTCAACGTATTGTAACCTGTAATCCAAAGACGTTGAATGAGTTTAGAAAAGGTTATTGGGCCATACATGAATCTCCTTCTCTATGAGCGCGCTGGATCTGGAAACCTTCGAGGGTTGGATGAAGCGTATCATGGAACGCTTCGACCGGAACGAGCAACTGATAGCGTCGCTTACGGGCAAGGAGTACAAGGAAGTGAAGTATCTGGACGGTGAGCGGCTGTTGGATAATCAGGACTTGTGCGAGCTGCTCAACACGAGCAAACGCTCCATCCAGCGTTACCGGAGTTCGGGCACACTGAAATATCAAATGTTGTGGCACAAGGTGTATTATAAAGAATCGGACGTGGAGGAGTTCCTGAAAACCCATTTCAAGGAGTTTGGGAAGAAAAAGCGGGATGCCGGAAACGGGGCTTGATGCCACAAGCTTCCAAATGGAAGCCACAAGCCGCCACGCGCTGCGCTATCCATTGCGGGATGGTTTATAGCCGCTACTTTCGCCGAGAAATCATTTCATATTCATTAAAAAACAATCAAAAGTATGGCACAAAAAAAGAAAGAGAAGGATGTGCTTGTCGTCCGTGACGAGAAGACAGGCGAGATCGGTGTCGTGTCCGGTCTGAACGGGGACGGAACGCCGAAAACGACCCCCGCTACGGGAGCTAACCAACAGAAATTCCTGTCATTCGACAAGAACAGCAACGTGCTGGAAAGTTTCTTTGAGAATTTCTACCGCCAGTGCAAGGAACCGAAACGGTTCGGGTTCTACCGCATAGCCGCCGATAATATCGGTGAGGTGATAGACGTGTTCAAGGATATGCTCAAGGACCCGGTCGCCAACAGGGACTTGTTGGAACCGCACCGCATCGACACGTCAAAGTATGAACAGCAGCCGGAGAAACAGGAGCAGGTGCAGCCGGAAAACTCACCGAAACCGGAGGACGGACAACAGCCGCAAACCGTATCGGAAGAAGTCAAGCCTGCCCCCAATGGGCCTGATGACCTCAACCCTTTCTGGCAGGCGGTGGAAGACCATTGGTATTCTGACGGAAAGGAGACCGAAAAACAGGGGCAGACACAGGAACAGGAGCAAACAAACGGGCGGGCGAATGAACGGAAAAACGAACCGCTGCAGGAAGCGGAGCGGTCATCCGTTCAGAATCATGCCAATACCGAAACGGAACAGACACAAGAGAAACCCGACGGAAAAACATACCTGATAGATGAAAGCCGTATCAATTGGTCGGAGTTTAAAGTCTTGTACGGCATCAGCCGTCAAGAATTGGAAGCGTCGGGCAATCTGGAAAAAATGCTTAACGGCGGCAAGTCCTCCCTTATGACCGTCTCCCCGATTATTGCCGGGGGACGCTTTGAGATGGAAGCCCGGATTTCGTTCAAGAAAATGTCGGACGGTACGATGGGGCTTGTTCCCCATACCATCCGTAAAGAGCCGAAGCTCGACGGGGAATTTATGGGGGTTACATTCACCCCCGAAGATAAGGAGAACCTGAAAAGCAGCGGCAATCTGGGACGTGTCGCCGAAGTGGTGGACAAGGAAACGGGCGAGATTATCCCCTCGTATATCAGTATCGACCGGTTGACGAATGAGATAGAAGCCATCCCGGTGAAGGACGTGCCAATCATACCAAGAATCGGGAGGACGGAGTTTTCGGAGCATGAAATGAGCGAACTGCGTGCCGGACGTGCCATTCCCAATAAAGAAATCGTCCTGTCGGATACCCGGAAGTTCAAAGCCACCTTGCAGGTGAATGTGGAACGCGGCGGCGTGGAGTTCGTACCCCGCCAAGCCAAACCGAACCAAAACCAGAACAGAAAGCAGCGTGCCTCCGGACAGAATACCCGGCAGAATGGACAACCTCAACAGCAGCAACAGAACACCCCTCCGCCTGCCACGCAAAATGCACGGCAAAATACACAATCTGCCTCCCAAACGGACGGGGAGCAGAAGCCGAAGGTGTATAACTACAAATGGGTGGACGATAACGGAAATATCCGTGCGCCCAAGACTATGGGCGGCGTTCCCCTGACAGCGGAGCAGCAGAAAACATTCTCCGAAGGGAAAGCCATCCTTGTCAAGGATATGACAAGGGACGGAAAAGGCGAGCCCTATACCGCATACGTGAAGTACAACTTTGAAGCGGGCAAACCCAAATACTTCCGCAACAATCCCGATGTATCACAGGCAAGGGAGGTTACACCCGCTTCGGAAAGCCGCACGCAAGTAGCGGTCAATACCGAGGGCAAGACCAACGAGGCGACCAAACACCTGCAAAAGCCGCTGCAACAGGGACAAACGGCTCCCACCAATGCCGTGCAACAGGAACAGCAGCAAAAGAAAACAGCAAACAAGCCTAAAGGCGTAAAAATGTAACGGTATGGCAGACCTGATTTTATATGCCGTACCGGTAGCGGTCATCCTGTGGTTACTGATTAGGGTACTTGTCAAACTGCATGACCGTTTACTCGAAAGGTTGCCACCGGCAGACCCAGACAGTGACTACGTTGATGCGGACGGCAACCATATCTATTACGACCGCAAGTTCATAGCCAGGCTTGAAAGAGAGCGGCAGGAAGCAACCGATAATAATAAGGTATAAAGAAAAACAGAATAATAACAACCGGGGCACAACGCCCCGACCACTAAAATCCAAAGTAAAATTAGTATGAAAACAATTATTGCAGAAAAGCCCAGCGTGGCACGGGAAATTGCCCGTATCGTGGGAGCAACGGAGAAAGAAGACGGTTATCTGAAAGGTAACGGGTATTACGTGACATGGGCTTTCGGGCATCTGGTGATGCCCGCCCTGCCCGAAGGATACGGCGTGAAAGGTTTCCACCGGGAGAACCTGCCGATTATCCCTCCGGTATTTACGCTTGCCCCCCGGCAGGTCAAAGGGGAGAAAGGGTACAAACCCGACAGTGGCGTGGTGGCACAAATCAAAATCATTGCCAAGCTGTTCCGTGAAAGCGACGGTATCATCGTAGCCACCGATGCGGGGCGCGAGGGAGAGTTGATTTTCCGCTATTTGTACGAATATATCGGATGCGCCACCCCTTTCGACCGCCTCTGGATCAGCAGTCTGACCGACAAGGCTATCCGCGAGGGACTGGAAAACCTGAAAAACGGGGCGGAGTACGACAACCTCTACTATGCCGCCAAAGCCCGGAGCGAGGCGGACTGGCTCGTGGGCCTGAATGGAACCCGCGCCATTACCGCTGCCGCCGGACGGGGGACGTATTCACTCGGACGTGTGCAGACCCCTACATTGGCGATGGTATGCGCACGCTACCTCGAAAACAAACGCTTTGTTCCCGAACCCGTGTTTCAGATTCATCTGTCCACGGATGGTGGAACGGATAATGGAATCGTGAAGCTCTCTTCCACTGAAAAATGGAAAGACAAGCAGACTGCCGAAACAGCCTACAACATTGTGAAAGCGTGCAGGGAGTTTGCCGTCACGGGTGTCGAGCGCAAGGAAACCGTACAGGAAACCCCGCTCTTGTTCGACTTGACCACCCTTCAGAAAGAAGCGAACACCAGACACGGATTCTCTGCGGAGCAGACCTTGTCCGTCGCGCAAAAGCTCTATGAGGAGAAGTGCATCACGTATCCCCGAACCGGAAGCCGCCATATCCCCGAAGACGTGTTTGCCGAAATACCGGCCCTGCTGCCTGCGCTGAAATATCATCCCGTGTTCGGCAAGTACGCGGCGGCAATGGGCACATTGTCCCGCCGGAGCGTGGATGATACGAGGATTACCGACCACCATGCTTTGCTCATCACGGAGGTGAAGCCCAAGAATATCGCATCGGACGAGCGTATCATCTACGATATGATAGCCGGGCGTATGCTGGAAGCCTTCTCCGAAAAGTGCATCAAGGATGTAACCACCGTTTCGGCAGAGTGTGGCGGCGTGCCGTTCACCGTCAAAGGTTCCGTTATCAAACAAGCCGGCTGGCGTAGCGTATATCAGGAGAAAGAAGAAGGTACGGACGAAGTCACTTTGCCTGTCTGGAAAGAGGGCGACACTTTGCCCGTCAAGGGAAGTTCGCTGACCGAAGGCAGGACAAAACCGAAACCGCTGCACACGGAGGCGACCTTGCTCTCCGCCATGCAGACCTGCAGCAAGGAAGTGGAGGATGAAACCCGGCGCGAGGCGATGAAGGATTGCGGTATCGGTACTCCGGCAACACGCGCCTCCATCATTGAAACGCTGTTCAAGCGCGAGTATATGGTACGGCAGAAAAAATCACTTGTCCCTACCGAAAAGGGGCTTGCGCTCTATTCGGTTGTCAAGGAAATGCAGATTGCCAACGTCAGCATGACGGGAGAATGGGAGAATGCGCTGGCACAAATAGAAAACGGCATCTTCCCGTGCGAGAAATTCCGGGAGAAGATAGAGCGGTTCACCGTAGAAATCACAACGGAACTGCTTGCTTCGGAAAAGTTGTTCTCACACAGTGATACCGGATGCGCCTGTCCCAAGTGCAAGAAAGGGACGATGCAGTTTTACGGCAAGGTTGTCCGATGCAGTAACCCGGATTGCGGTCTGCCCGTTTTCCGGCAGAAAGCGGGAAAAACGCTCACAGATGCGGAGATAACGGAGTTGCTGACGAACGGGAAAACGGATGTAATCAAGGGGTTCAACAGCAAGGCGGGCAAGCCGTTCAGCGCCGTTGTCACCTTTGATGCGGATTTCAATACCATATTCGTATTCCCCGACAAGAAAAATAGCGGGAACACCAGGCGAAAAAAGAAATAATGCGTATATTCGCCACTGAGTTCACAGACAAAGGTCATTCATACTACCAGATAGGTGATACTGATTTTACTGTGGATTTTAGTGGTGGCACTCGGCGGGGACGTCGAGTGCCTTTTCCGTTATTTCGATGCCAAAAGTTCTTTAAACTTAGCTAAAATCATTGATAACATCCCAATAATTACAGATTCATAGTCCCAATATCGACTTGAATATCTCTCCTTCATAGATTTAATCTCAAATAATGAAGGATAGTTAGGATCATATTGATATAATAATAATTCAGTATCCATTATTAATTCTTCAATTGAAAGACAGTCATTTGAATATTTTACTTCTGAATACTTTTTCAGAAGTTCAAGGGTGGTATCTGCTTTAGCAATATAATCTTTGGTTTCCATAATTTTTCTGTTTTTGCAAAATTAATAATAAACCCACTAAAATCCATAGAAATATGAACAAGAAAAATCAATCGACCGGGTTTTCTTACTACGGTCTGTACTTACTCAAATACCTCAAAGAAAACCATTCCGACAAGGCGACCGATACCGATTTCATAATCGGGCGTGCCGACCATGCTGCCGACGTGTATGAACAGTCCCGCTTGTCAGGAGCTACGCCCGAAGGAGCGCAGGAGCTGGCAATGGCGTCACTCATGGAGGGACTTCACTTTTCCAAGTACAATACGATTATCGAAGTGTTGTGGAACGAGTTCGCCGAGGAAGTACCGCCGGGTGAAGCCGCAAAGTTCGCTTTGAAGCTGCAACCGGAACTGGAAGAGGTATTTGCCCGATACCCGCTTGCGGACGGCTTCGCCTATACACCTGAATACGACCACCTTTATACGGAACTGACGGGAGCCGTCGTAATTTATCTCGAAGCACATGGCGTTTAACCGTAAAGTGAAGCTGCGGGACAACATCGAGGCGTTACGGACGGTATTCACATTGGAAAAAGAGCGCAGGGCGGCTACTCCCCAAGAGAGGGAGATACTCAGCCGTTACTGCGGGTTCGGCGGGTTGAAGTTCATTCTCAACCCTGCCGGTTCCATCATGGATTCCGTACATTGGGCGAAGTCAGACCGCGAGTTGTTCCCCATGACGGTAGAGTTGCACAAGCTTGTCCGTGACAACTCCACCGATGAGAAAGAGTACAAACGCTATATGGACAGTGTCAAAAGCTCCGTACTGACAGCGTTTTATACTCCCCCCGAAATCGTATCGGCAATCGCCGATACGCTCCATGAACAAGGTATTATCCCCAATCGCCTGCTTGACCCGTCGGCGGGACAGGGCGTGTTTATCTCCGCTTTCGGCGCCAACGCTCCGCAGGCGGAGGTGATGGCGTTTGACAAGGACCTGCTTACGGGCAAGCTGCTTTCGCATCTCTATCCCGGACACAAGATACGTGCGGAAGGGTTTGAACGGATAGAACGGCCGTTTACCAATTATTTCGATGTGGCTACGTCGAATATTCCGTTCGGTGGTATGGCGGTGTTCGACGCCGAATATTCTCGGAGCAAGGAGTACGGGCGGCGTTCCGCCACCAAAGCCATACATAATTATTTCTTCCTGAAAGGGCTGGATGCGGTGCGCGACGGTGGCATTGTGGCGTTTATCACCTCACAAGGGGTACTGGACGGGCGGGATAACTTCGCCATGCGTGTCCAGATGCTGAAACAAGCCGACCTTGTTTCGGCTGTTCGCCTGCCAAGCAACCTGTTTACCGACAGTGCAAATACGGAAGTGGGGAGCGACTTGATCGTATTGCAGAAGAACATGAAGAAGCAAGGACTTGCACCGGAAGACCATCTGCTTGCCTCGACACAGGAATGGAAGGATAGCGGCATCGTCACCAACAGTTATATAAGTTCGCACCCGGAGCGGATTATCCGTACCCGAGAAGCGGTAGATACCAATATATATGGAAAACCTGCCCTTGTCTATACATACGAGGGCGGTGTGCCGGGCATTGCCGCTGATATACGGAAAATCCTCTCCGAAGATTTTGCCAGACGGCTGAATCCGGAATTGTACAACGGAACGGAAGTACAAGATGTACGGCAAACCGTGCAACAAGCCACACGGCTATCGGTTCAGGAACCTGTAAAGAGTGTTCTTACTCCACAACCGGAACCGATAGCTGAAGCCCCGCGTGAGCGACCCGTACCTCAGACAATATCGGACCCTCAACCCGTGAAAAAGGAAGAGAAAGAAGAGAAGCTGGAGATTACACCTCCCGTGACGGATTTGTACGACCTGTTCAACTTCACGCAGGAAGAACGGCGGTTAGCCCAGTCCGGTATGGCGAAAAAGCAGCCAGCCAGAACGGACAAAAAAAACAAGCGCAAGCCTTCCATCGGGAAAAAACGGTTCAACCAACCGAATCCGGCAAAAGAAGAAATAAAGCCGCAGGAGCCTGTGGTGCAGGCAGAGCCGGAGATGCCAAGTACAAACCCGGAAGAGGTCTATGCCGCCATCAACTGGGAGACGAACCCGCCCATCAACGGATTCTATGAGGCGATGATGCGTCTCACACCGGATGAGAGGGAACAACTGAGACAGGGAAAAGACATCAGGCGGCAACCAACAGCGGAAACCATTCCCGAACACCACCGGGAAGAACCGGAACGGGAAGAGCAGCAACGGATAGAGGAAGAACTGATGAAACCCCGTCCGCTTATGGGGAAGTTGGAACCGCACCACAAAGAGGGTATGTTGGTTTCCGACGGCAATCAGGTAGGCTACCTGAAAGGTCTTACCCGTTATGGGGCTACCTTCCACCCGTTGGATATGGATAAGGCACAGCAGGAGAAAGCGGAACTTTACATCGCCATGCGTGACAGTTACCAACGTCTGTACACCTTTGAGGCGGAGATGCACCAAGAGAACAAGCCGGAACGTGAAGCCCTGAACACCGCTTACGACACGTTTACGGAGCGGTTCGGCTGCCTGAATGCCAAAGCGAACGTGAAGTTCCTGCTTATGGACACTTCGGGGCGTGATATGCTATCATTGGAGCGTGTGGAAAACGGGCAGTTTATCAAGGCTGATATTTTCGACCATCCGGTGACCTTTGCGCTGAATGAGGTGACACACGTCGATACACCCGAAGAAGCCTTGTTCGCCTCACTGAACCGTTACGGGGAGGTGAACCTCGACTACATGGAAACACTTTGCGACAACAGCAGGGAGGAACTCGTCACTCAACTCAAAGGGCGCATCTACTTTAATCCGTTGGCGGACAATTATGAGATTAAAGACCGCTTCATCGCCGGGAACGTAGTGGAAAAGGCGGAACAGATAGAGGTGTGGGCAGCCAATCACCCGCGAGACGAGCGGGTGGACGAGGCACTCGCCGTACTGAAAGAAGCGTTGCCCCGACCGATTACGTTCGACGAGCTGGATTTCAATTTCGGTGAACGCTGGATTCCCACCGGTATCTATACCGCCTATATCAAGCACCTGTTTGAAACGGATGTGAGGATAGCCTACTCGGAGAGTATTGACGAATATTCGGTGAAATGCGCCGACAAGAACGCAAAGATAAACGACCAGTACGCTGTGCAGGGATATTACCGGAAGTATGACGGTATCAACCTGTTGAAAAACGCGTTGCTGAATACCGTGCCGGATATTACCAAAAGCATCGGCAAGGATGAGCATGGAAACGACATCAAGGTAGGGGACAGCGAGGCAATACAGCTTGCCAACGCGAAGATTGACGAGATACGGAACGGCTTCACGGACTGGCTGAACGAGCAGTCGCCCGAATTTCAGCAGCGGTTGGCGGACAGGTATAACCGCAAGTTCAACTGCTTCGTGCGTCCCTCTTATGACGGTTCGCATCAGAACTTTCCGGGCTTGGACCTGAAAGCGCTGGAAAAGAAGTACGGAATCGAGGATGTTTACCAGAGCCAGAAAGATTGCGTATGGATGCTCAAACAGAACGGCGGTGGGATATGTGATCATGACGTGGGAACGGGCAAAACGCTGATAATGAGCCTTGCCGCACAGGAAATGAAGCGTTTGAAACTGGCTCATAAACCGATGATAATCGGATTGAAAGCCAACGTCAGGGAGATTGCCGAATGTTACCGCACGGCATACCCGAACGCAAAAATCCTCTATGCTACGGAAAAGGATTTCTCACCACAAAACAGGGTTAGGTTCTTCAACAACATCAAGAACAACGATTGGGATTGTGTCATCATGTCGCACGACCAGTTCGGAAAGATACCCCAGCCGACCGACGTGCAGCAGGAGATTTTGCAGAAAGAACTGGATAGCGTAGAAGAAAATCTCGATGTTTTGAGGGCGCAAGGCAAAGAGGTGTCGAGGGGAATGCTCAAAGGGTTGGAGAAGCGTAAGATAAACCTGAAAGCCAAGCTGGACAAGGTAGAGGATGCCATCAGAACCCGCACGGACGATGTGGTGGATTTCAAGCAGATGGGTATCGACCATTTATTTATTGACGAATCACATTTGTTCAAAAATCTTACCTTCAACACCAGACACGACCGGGTGGCAGGGCTGGGAAACAGCGAAGGAAGTCAGAAAGCGATGAACATGCTGTTTGCCTTGCGCACCATTCAGGAACGCACGGGAAAGGATTTGGGAGCGACGTTCCTATCCGGTACTACGGTTTCCAATTCGCTGACGGAACTGTATTTATTGTTTAAATATCTCCGCCCGAAGGAGCTGGAACGTCAGAACATCAACTGTTTTGATGCGTGGGCGGCGATTTTCGCCAAGAAGACAACCGACTTCGAGTTCTCGGTGACAAACAACGTCGTACTGAAAGAACGGTTCCGCTACTTTATCAAAGTGCCGGAGCTGGCGGCGTTCTACAACGAGATTACCGATTACCGCACAGCCAAGGATGTGGGTGTGGACAGACCGGAAATGAACGAGATACTGCACAATATCCCGCCTACGCCACAGCAGGCGGAGTTCATCGAGAAGCTGATGCAATTCGCGCAGTCGGGCGATGCCACGGTTCTGGGACGGGAGAAGCTATCGGAAACCGAAGAGAAAGCGAAGATGCTGATAGCCACCGACTATGCCCGCAAGATGGCGCTCGATATGCGCATGATAGACCCGGATAAGTACGAAGACCACCCGGACAACAAAGCCTCGCACTGCGCCGCCAAGATTGCGGAATATTATAAAAAGTATGACCCACAGAAAGGGACGCAATTTGTGTTTTCGGATCTGGGCACGTACCAGCCGGGCAAGTGGAGCGTGTACAGCGAGATAAAACGTAAGTTAGTGGAGAATTACGGCATTCCGGCACAGGAGATACGGTTTATACAGGAGTGCAAGACGGACAAGGCGCGAAAAGCGGTGATAGATGCCATGAACGAGGGAAAGGTACGGGTGCTGTTCGGCTCCACCTCCATGCTCGGAACAGGTGTAAATGCACAGAAGAGGGCGGTGGCTATCCATCATCTTGATACACCGTGGCGACCTTCCGACCTTGCGCAAAGGAACGGAAGGGCGGTCAGGAAAGGTAACGAGATTGCCAAGAAGTTTGCCGGTAACAAGGTGGACGTGATTATCTATGCCGTTGAAAAGTCGCTGGATGCCTACAAGTTCAACTTGCTGCACTGCAAACAGACTTTTATCAGCCAGCTCAAAAGCGGTGCAATGGGTTCACGTACCATTGACGAGGGCGCAATGGATGAAAAGTCGGGCATGAATTTCTCGGAGTACATGGCTATCCTCTCCGGCAATACGGACTTGTTGGACAAGGCACGGTTGGAAAAGAAAGTAGCGGCATTGGAAAGTGAACGCAAAACGTTCTACAAGGCAAAAAGCGGCTCCAATTTCAAGTTGGAGGGACATACCAAAACGTTGGAGGAAAATAACGAACACATCGCCAAACTTACCGCCGATTACGAGAAGTTCACTTCACGGGTGCAGACGGATGAAGACGGGTATTATCGTAATCCGGTACGGTTGGACGGACTGGCGGCTACCGATGCCAAAAGCGTAGGGACACGGTTGCAGGAGATAGCCAAGAATGCTACCACGGGCGGTGAATACGCACGTATCGGAGAACTATACGGCTTTCCCATTCTGGTGAAGACGGAAAATTCCATCCATGAAGGTGTTGAGGTGAAGCAGAACCGCTTCTTTGTGGAAGGGGAATACAAGTACACCTACAACAACGGGCAGATAGCGATGGCAGATCACAAGGCGGCAGCTACCAATTTCCTGAATGCCTTAGACCGCATACCTAAGCTCATGGAACAATACAGGTCACAGAACGCAACGATAGAAAAGGACTTGCCTACGTTGAGGGAGATTGTAGGCGGCACATGGAAAAAGGAAGAGGAATTAAAGCAACTCAAATCGGAAGTATCACTGTTGGAACGGAAGATACAGCAGATACTTACACCTCCTGAACAAGCCGCCTCTAAAGAGATAAAGGAAGAAAAAGAGGATATTGCCCGTCAGCAGATACAAACATTGGTTTCTAAATCAAGAAGAGGTTTCAATATTTAAAAATAAGAGTGTATCCACCTCTTTCAACTAAATTACCCTTGTAACAGTGTAGCTACAAGGGTAATTTAAAATTTATAGGAGTTTTGACACCCTTATATATTTGCATGGAAACATGCCGTTCTTATCAAATAAGTCCGTATTTTTTGCCTATTTCATGGAAGGCGTTTATCAACCTGTCACAGTCTTCAAACGTATGTGACGACATCACGCCAATTCTAATTCGGCACATATTAGGAGGTACAACCGGAGGAAATATGGCATTGGTAAATATATCCCTGTCATAAAGTTCCTTTGTTATCTGAGTCAATATGTATTCATCTCCCACAATCACAGGTATAATAGGAGTCATCGAATTTAATGTATTGAAGCCCAATGCTTTCAATCCATTTCTTACATATTCGGCATTCCGCTTCAGTGCATTCTGAATGTCCGTATTACGCATCTCTTTGATTACTTCAAGGGATGCTGCACAAATACTCTGGGGTAAAGAGGTAGAATACATGTTGCTACGGGCATAAACCCTCAGGTAATCAATAATGTTTTGTTTGGCAGTTATAAAACCTCCTATCGATCCTATTGCTTTACTGAGCGTTCCTGTAACGATTATATTTTCGCGCTCTTTTATATCATAATAGCTTAGCGTTCCGGCTCCGTCTTCTCCAATCACTCCCGTCGCATGGGCATCGTCTATTAAAAGCAATGCATTATATTTCTTCGTAATCTCTAAGATAGCCGGAATATCGGCAATATCCCCATCCATACTAAATACTCCGTCAGTCACCACCATCATACCATCCTTGTATTGCCCGGCATTTTCTTTTAATATTTTTTCAAGTGCTTTAGGATCATTATGCTTATATCTTACCATTTTGGCACCGGACATTAGAGCCCCGTCAATTAAACTGGCGTGGTTGAGCCTGTCATATACCAGCAAGTTGTTAGGGCGTATCAATCCTACTATCACACCTATATTGGCAGTGAAGCCAGAAGAGAATAATATAGTGTCATCAAAACCGATCAGCTTGGCTATCTCTTTTTCCAATTCATTTTGGAATATTGTCGTTCCGCTCAATAGTGGAACCCCGCCACTTCCTACTCCATAGTCAGTTATTACACGAACCGCCTTTTCCACTACTGATGGTATGCCGGTAGCATCCAAATAACTATTGGAACCGAACATCAGCATTTTCTTTACTTCATTAGTTTTTCTATCAACAACCTCGACTTCCCTACCGCAACCGGAAACCATTGGGGATTTGACGTAGATGTGTAGCGAGTTCTCTTCGTGTAGTTGGAGTTCTTTTTGGAAATTGGAGACTTTTTCCAAAATACTGCCACCGGGGCTATTCTTACATACCGAATAGTCAATTTTGAACCTAGATATGTTCTCTTTCATTTTAGTATTTATACGTTATAAATTTGTTTGCAAAGATAATGACTAAAATAAACTAAGCAAATTAAATTGTCTATAATTGAGTTGCTAAAACAGCCACATATTATACTTGAATTACTTATTTGTTGCTTGTAAGGCGTAAAATACCTATATTTGCAACATATCTCATTGTTTATACAAACAAACATGCGAAGGGAGAATCAAACTGTTGGATAAACAAGCATAAGCCTTCTTTGAACAACTCCAACTGATTCTTTAGGAATGAAATTTTATTGGAGGGAAAAACGAAAATACCTCCGGACTTCTGGTGATTAAATTTTTTATTATTTAATAAGTACTATATAATAATGATGGGACAGGGAGATAAAAAAATTCGAATAAGGAGAACCAATGAGCAGTTGGATAAGGAGGTAATATCTGAATTTGAAAAGCTTGTAGGTGAGTTTGGTTTTGGAAATGTTAATTTGAGTGCATTAATGAAAGCTGCTGACTTAGAAGCTAATGTGTTTTACAGAAGATATGGTTCGATGGATAATCTTTATGACAGACTGGCCAAGCAATACGACTTCTGGATCAATAATACCATTGATATTTCCACACTTAATACATTAGGACCTAAAAAGTTTTTTGCAGAAACGTTCAAGACATTGTTCAGGAATCTGTCAGAGAACAGTGTGATGCAAAAGTTGCTGCTTTACGAAATGACAACTATTAATAGTACTACAAAGAGATCTGCGGAAACACGGGATGTTATGAACTTAAACTTAATAACATTTTACGAAAATCTCTTTGCACCGGCGAAAATCAATATTAAAAGTATTGCGTCAATCCTAATAGGGGGAATTTATTATTTGATATTACATAAAGAGTGTGCTAAAATCTGCACAATAGACTATAAGACTAAAGAAGGAGAAAATGCTTTTTCAGAAGGAATCGACTTTTTAACTGACATTATTTTTGATAGGTTGGAGATGTATGACAGGGATAAAAAGGCAATCCGGCAAATGATATCAGATGGCATAAGTGAATCCAAAATATGCAAGTATATGGGCATCAATAAGAATGACCTGAAAACATTGCTTTCGGAATAGTCACAGGAGACTATATGGACAGATGTTTAAGGAAATCCTGAAGTTCTACAGCCTTCCTAATTTAGCAATATATTTAATGGCAATATCCATACGTAAAGACGAAGGTATTGCCATTATTCTTTTCATATAATGCAATCTCAATAATCGCCTTCACGTTTTCAACAAGATTCTAAATAGGCATATATACGTCTTTTTATCAATCAGTTACACTTCTTTAATTATAAATTCTCTCAATAATAGATCCCATTATTTGTTTACGAATATATAATTATCAAAAAATATATTTTATTTTTAAGCAAACCATTTTTCGTATATTATTTTTGTTCTATATTTGCATGCTGAGGACTATATAGAAGCCATGCACTTTTATAATGAAATGAAATCGTAGTTTTCTTGTAGTCTGTATTAAACAAATTATTAACATTTAAACTCCTAAAACATGGCATTTAGAGCAACCTTAAGCTTTGCAGGAAAAGAGTTTGACGTGCTGGATTGCACGTACAATCTCAAAAGAGATGTGGATTCCAAAGGACGCCCATCTTCAAACATTTATGGCGGACAAATTCGTCTGCATGTGGAATCGACTGATGATACTTCGATTCTGGAGAACATGACCAATCAGTTTAAACCTCATTCCGGTAGCATCGTTTTCAAAAAAGGAGATGAAGAAGCCAAGATGAAGGAACTTACCTGGGAAAACGGATACATTACCGAATTTACCGAGAATATCGACATTGTCGGCTCGCAGCCGATGACTATCACTTTTGTCGTATCGGCTCAGGTAATCAAGATTGGTGGCGCACAATTTGAACAGAATTGGCCGAAGTAATCATTTAGTATTCATGTAGGTAACAGAAGCCATCTGCTGTTTTTTTTAATATGTGGATGGCTTCTGTAGCTTAAAAACAAAAAAGACAAATGGCAATACTTGAATATGGAATTGGTGGTAATGAAGTGAAAGTTGATACTTCCGAAGCCATCGCGAACATTCCGGAGAATCGCTCCCTCATTGTTGAACAGTTAACTGCTGACGAACCTGTAACTCCTGAAGCGGTCAAAGGCTTAAGCACTATCGAAGAGGTGTTTGCGCACTTCTTGCCCAACATTGATGTTGAATTTGAAAATGAAGAAGGGCAACCGGTAAAAGAAAACTTTAGATTTAGCTCAGTGGCGGACTTCAGTGTGAAGAATATGACACAGAATAGTCCATTCCTCCATAAGTTGGATACGGAGAAAACATTCTACGAGGGGATGGTGACGCAATTGCGCTCTAACAAAGTTCTACAACGGGTGTTGGAGAATCCAGAATCCAAAAAGGCGTTTATCAGCGCACTGGAAGCATTGAGTAACGAATTAAAGACCGAATAAAAGACAATAAGAACTATGGAAGATAATAAAAATAAGTCTGAAGTTCAGGCGCAAGAAACCGTTCAAGTTTCCTATAAAGAGAAAAACGGGGAATCCTCTCTGGCTTTGGCACTGGATGTGTTGTCCAGATTCGGCGGCTTCAATTTTCTGGAATCAACAATAGATGGTGTTCAGAACCTGAACCCCGAGCGTAAGGCACGCAAAAAGATATTCTTAACCGATGAACAGAAGCAAGAAGAACGGGAAGCGCTAAAGAATAAGATAGATATGTGGATCGACCTGCTGAACTCATCATCGGCAGTGACGGAAATGATTGCCACTTCTAAAGCTAAATCGGAAGCTGCCGCATCGCATCTTGCCAAAAGCCAATTGGTGGCAGTGCAGAGTGTGAGGGATATGGAACAGGCATACCGTGGAGTGATGTTGTTCTATAAGAATACGGAAGCGGACAAAGTGAACAACGTGACGATAGTCAATGCTTCCAAAGAACAACTGACCGACCTCGACAATCCCCGCTTCATTGATTTCGTTGCCCGCGAACTAAAACAGAACTATGACAAGTTGGATTTACGTCAAAATTACTCACTGTTAGCCATTCCGGGCTATCTTGGTTCGAATAAGGTGCTTGAAAAATGGGCGAAAATCGCTTATGAGAATAAAGTGATGCTCTATACGGACTTTGCCGACCTTGATAAGCCGGAAGATGTGGTGGAACTGTTCTCTTCCTCCAATATGGCAAGTGGGGAGGCCTTCAAAAGCAATACCTGCATGACCTGCAACTGGCTGGTGGGACGTGCCGGATACCGGGAAATCGGTGAAGAGGAAGACCTCCATGTTTCTCCGTCTATTGCTTTGATGGGTAAAGTTTACACCACTCTGATGTCTCAGGTAACTGCCGGTAAGAAGTATGGCGGCATTAATGAAATAGATGCGGTGGTATTCCCGTTGAAGAAAAGCGAAATCTCACAACTGGAGAAAATGGGTTTAATTCCGATGGTTAATGAATATGGTAAAGTGATGGCGTTCTCCGCAAAGACATTGTTCAACGGTGACAATCTGGGATTGCAAACTTATTCTGTGGTACGTGTATTCGACTATATTACCAAGGTGTTGTTTGATTTCCTGAACCGCCGTTCGTTCGAGAACTGGAGCTCTAAAACCGAACGTGACCTGAGAGGGCAGATTGTACAGTATCTTGATAGTGTACAGGGAGCCGACCGCCTTATCGAAAAATTCAAGATAATCCGTTTCGAGCAAGACCAAAAGCAGAAGGACCGTATTTATCTGGATATTCACATGACTCCGTTCTTCCCTGCCAAGAGCTTTGTTATCAAGTTGGACGGCACGAAAGGTGATGATGGTACAAACTGGAATACAAATTACGAACAGGCGTAATAAGAATAAAATATGGATTTTTTGAACATCAATGAAACAGTTCAGAGCGTAATCCGAATATCAAAAGGTGTCGCCCGTGAGTATGGCAATGCCAGCTATGCTCCGGCACACCTTTTGTTTGCCTTGATGCACAAAGAGGTAGGTCTGCGTTCGTTTGTCGAATCGTTGGGTAAGGATGCCGATTACTTGCGCGAATGGGCGGAGGTAAGAATAGAGGAGTACCCCAAGGCTGCCGGCGCAGGCGAGATAATGCCCGATCCGAAAGTTAGCGAACTGTTTGAGCAAGCCGATAATGTACGAATCAAGTGGGGACTGCTGGAAATCAATCCACTTTGCCTGCTGGCAGCCATTGCTACACCCGAAGCAGGTTTCAGTACGGACGAGTTGCGCTCGTTCCCTATTCGGGAGCGTGAGATACATGACCTCTTCACGAGCGGAATGGGTAATATGAAAAAATCCGTAAGTACGCAGACTGACCTTCCGGGGATTGAAGCCCCCCTATGGACAGCCGGGGCGGGCAATTTAGATAAGTACTGTACGGATAAGACTGCTCTTGCGGCAGACAAGAAAGTATATCCTATCGTGTGCCGTGACCGTGAGACACGCATGATGATGGAAATTCTGGGGCGGATGGGTAAGCCCAACGTGCTCATCATCGGCGATGCCGGTGTGGGTAAGACTGCCTTGGTAGACGGTTTGGCATGCAGCATCATTGAGGGTACAGTTCCCCAATATCTAAAGGACATGACTATCTATGAGCTTGACACAGGAACACTGATTGCGGGTGCTACCTACAAAGGGGAGATAGAAGAACGGCTGAAAGGAATCATCAAAGAATTGTCGGCTCACGGCAATGCGATTCTCTTCATTGATGAAATACATACGCTGATCGACCCCAAGTCGGGCAACAGCGGAGCGGCAAGCATCCTGAAGCCGGAGCTTGCCAAAGGAAATATAACGGTAATCGGAGTCACTACGGTGGACGAATACCGTAAACTAATTGAACCGGACCATGCCCTTAACCGGCGTTTTGAAGTATTGCAAGTATCGGAACCTGACCTTGCATCCACCGTAAATATGATACAGGCAGCTTTGGAAAGATATGAAAGCTACCACGGTGTGGGGGTAGATGTAGATTCGTTGCCGGAATGCGTGGCACTCGCCAAGCGTTATGTCAAGGAACGCCGTTTGCCGGATGCCGCTATTGATTTGATAGACCGTACCCTCTCTGCGGTTAAGATGATTAACCAGAGCGGGGAAAAAGATATAAAGGGACTGGCAGAGCAGCTTGCCGCAATTGAAGCGGCGGAAGACCAGCCCGAAGCGGAGCGCACGGAGAAGTTGCGGTTAGTCAATTTCACCATGAAGAACCGGTTAAGCCCTATCCTTCTGGGAATGCTCTCCGATGGACAGAATGAACCGGAGTCATCAGACTACGGTGAGTGGATGGATTATATTTTAAGTGTACTTGACCGATTACGTGAATTGACCAAAGAGAAAATCGGGAAAATCACTTCCCATGAAGTGGCAGCCGTTGTTTCTTCTTCTACAGGTATCCCTATCGGCAAGATAGAGTCGGGCGAGAAAGAGAAGTTGCTCAATATGGAAGATATTCTGCGTTGTAGAGTTGTTGGACAGGACAATGCGCTGAAGGTATTGACAGATGCCATTGTCGAATCACGAAGTGGAATGAACAAACCGGGACAACCGATTGGCTCATTCTTCCTGCTGGGACCTACCGGAACCGGTAAGACCGAGTTGGCAAAAACATTGGCAGAAGCACTTTTCAATGACGAAAAGGCGATGATTCGTTTTGATATGTCAGAGTTTAAGGAAGAACATTCGGCAGCCCTGCTATTGGGAGCGCCTCCGGGATACGTGGGCTACGAAGAAGGTGGCGTACTCGTGAACCGGATACGTCGTCAGCCTTATGCGGTGGTGCTTTTCGATGAGATAGAGAAAGCCCATTCTTCCGTTTATGACATCTTCCTGCAAATCATGGACGAAGGCAAGCTACACGACCGTTTGGGCAAAGAGGGTGATTTTTCCAATTCTATCGTACTGTTTACATCCAATGTAGGTAGCGAATGGCTTAGCAAGCAGATTAATGAGGGTAAGAATCCTTCTACCACTGACCTGATGGAAGTCATGGGCAGTTATTTCCGTCCGGAGCTTCTTGCCCGTTTGTCGGAAATCGTGCCTTTCTCTCCTATTAACGAAACAATGCTGGTTCGTATCTTTGAGATACAGTTAAAGGGAGTTATAGCATTGCTTGAGAAGCAGCATATTGACATTGAGATTACGGAGAAGGCAAAGAACCTGCTTGCTACCCGTGGCTTCACTCCGAAATACGGAGCACGTCAGGTGGCGGGTACGATACGTAACTATATCCGCCGTCCTATCTCAAAGATGATTGTTGCAGGAACATTGACGGCAGGGAATACAGTTGTTGTCGATGTGGCGGATAATGGAGATATTGATTGGAATGTGAAATGATAAAATGAAGATACTATGTTTGGACATAAAAGTTTTTTGAGGATAGGTGCTTTGAGTGATTCCAGTATTTCGGGATTGTACAAAGACAGTTACGAACTGGAGAGTTGCAGTTTCAACTTCTCACAAGGGGTAGACACTAACGGCAGTCCGCAGACAGAGGTTCGTGGTGGTACACTTTATCTCACCTATAGCGGATTGCCTCAGGAAGATATGCTTCACTGGATGTTAGGTTCGACAAAATACGAAGATGGAGCCATTGTTGTGTGTGATGACAATAATGAGCCTTTAGAGAAAATTTTCTTTGAGCAGGCAGCTTGCGTTGGTTTGGAGATAGATTATGTCCAACAAGGAAAAGGATATATACAAACTAAGATAACATTACAGGCACGTAAAATCAAAGTGGGTGAAACTACCCTTGAAAATCGTTGGACAATAAATAAATAGGCGTTATGGAATTATTTAGTTTACCCAAAATAGACAGTGACCTGACCGCATGGTTCATCCTTGACGGCAAAGAGTATGAGATGAGCCAATTTAGCATAAGTTTCGGACAGTCGGTTGATCATAAAGGTCAACCGCAAGACGAAGTCCGTGGCGGTAGAATGCTTGTTGTTTTGACGCAGGCGCTACCGGACAATCTTTATCGTTGGGCAATGACTTCATCTCCTAAAAACGGGGAGATTGTATTTCGTTCTAAAACCGCCAATTCACCTTTGCGGATAATGTTTAATAATGCGTATTGTGTGAGTTTTCAGCGTCAGGTTGGTAATGCTTCCGGTATGATTTCAAAACTATTAATTTCTCCTGATGAGATTTTGATGAATGGAATTAGCTTTGATAATCACTGGGGTTAAATAGGTGTAGATATGGCTTATAGAAATGAATATAAAACGCAAAGTGAATTTAATGTCATCTTGGAACGAGGGGATGACTATGAAGGATTTGTAGTTGGCTTGGGATATACTTGGATGAGTAGCAAGGTAATTCTACCGGTAAATCAAAACGGATGGAGTCCAATATCTCGGAATGTTTCGGTGGACGAGAGTTTTCATACGATAGTCTCAGAAAGGAAATACGATACCTCCCAATATGCCTATGAAAAAAGTCTGATGCAAGATCCAACAAAAGTTTCCGAAAAGGTCCGTGACTTAATAGTTAAAAACAAAGGTAATAATATCACTGAGATAAATTTAGGCCAAGAAAAGCAATATTTGCCCACGGATAATAGTCAGATAGGTATTGTAATTACTGACACTGGCAGTCGGTACGAAATTGTGATTAGTGCCACGGATAACTCAAATGGAAAGACTTATGAGGCAAAGTATGAGAGTTTGACGGACTTGGTGTCAGCGGTACGCGATTCTGGTAGCCTGCCTGCTGTTAATAAGGAAGGACCCAATCTGGAAGGACTGGCAGGGTTAGGATTCGGAATTGCTGAAACAGCCGGAAATTGGGCTGAGAAGATTATGGATAATCGAGGTGCGTACTTACCTAAGCAAATGCGTTTCTCACCCAAAACGCTTCCGCCGATTATAAGATCGCCTTTAGGGAACTATCAAGTCCCCGCTAAAGCTATGAGTAGAGTGCGTGGAGTAGGTAAAGCTTTGGGATGGGCAGGAATGGTGCTTACTGGCTATCAAGTCGTACGTGATGTTCAAAATGGTCGATTTGCCGTGGCAGGTACAAGAATTGCCGTAGCAGGTTTAGCTTATGGCGTTACTTTTATTCCCTATGTCGGTTGGGTATTAGCTATCGGTATCGGAGTGGCTGATTATACTTGGGGTGACGAGTTCTATGACTGGATAGACAATAGAGCTTCTGAATTGGAAATGTGGTGGGACGGTGTAAGATTAGCATTATGATTCTGTATGATTATTTATTTTACTGTTCCTACAAGATGGGTATGAGGTCGCATAACTTTGACGGATTACCTGTGTTAGCAGGCATGATGATGGTAACTCCTAATATGATGTTACATTTAGCTATATTGCAAGTTGTATTACAGACATTAGAAGTTCATTGGTTTGAAGAATTGTTAGCTCTAGGTTGGTGGGGACGTATTATCTATTTAGGATTTTTTGTCGGTGTCTATTGCTATTATTGGTATAATGGTAGATATAAAAGAATAATTGAGAAATATAATTTAGAAAAAAATACTTATTGGAAAAGGCATCCATTTGTGACAATCTTATTGTACGTAATCACAAATTTTGTGGCGTTTTTCATAGTTGTATGTATTAAAAAGGGATATATATTTTGATTAGTGCATATCATGCAGAAAAGAATTAGCATTATGATGTCTACGGTTGTTCATTTGATTGCTTGTACAAAATGGGAATTTTAATTAAAATATAGATTTATGCAAACGCACCTGTACCTTCATAAAGAGAACACCGACCTACCCCACGACGAGTACCGGGGGAAGTATCCGCTGAAACACTTTGATTACGGATTGAGTCGTAATGTGGGGCGTAAAGGTGAAATCACTTCCGGCTTATGCGGCGGAGAAATACGGATCGTCATTGACGAATTTGCCGACGCTACCCTGCTGGGATGGCTCTTTGACACCTTCCGTAAAGAAGATGGAGCGATTGTTACACTGGATGAACACGAAACGACCTTTGCCAAACTGCAATTTTCGGGCGCATCGGTAAGGAGCTATCGTATGAACTACGATTCGCGGGTTAAAAAAGGTGTGGTGACTATCATTGTGATAGAAGCCAAAGAGATTGTAACGGACAATGACTTATTTTTTAAAAACAAATAACTATGGGCTTTTTCGACAGGCTGTTTAAAGGAAAAGAAGTGTTTGCGGACAGACGCAATCCGGATATGGTATGCGAAATGACGCTTTGCGGAGAGTCGCACATCTTGTCCGAGTTTGATATTGCCTATGAGCCGGATAATTCCTCGAAAGAATATATGGAAGCATACGCTGTGTTCTCGGAGCCGGTAAATGCGGAGGTGGAGAACTGGATAATGCAATCGAACAGAAAAGAGAACGGAGTAGTCCGATTCTACCGCAACAGCGATGCTATGGACGAAGGTGCACTGTTCGAGATAAAATTCAGTGATGCAAGTTGCGTGCATTATCGCAATGTATCGCAGGGAGACGCATCGGTAAAGACCATTGTGATGACTTTTCCGTCTGTCCGGATGGGAGGTGATGAATTTGAACTAAAACGATAATATTATGGCTATATACTCACTACATGAAATGGCAGGACTACTCAAAACGGGTCTTTGGCAAGGCGGTGAAGTAGAGAAGCTCGGATACATCGGGACGGCAGTTCCCCATGCTTCCCCCGCACCGGCTTGCGGGCTTACGGGAGTATATATCAGTTATGATACCATGTTGGAGAGATGCGAAGTCTCGATGCAAGGCGGCGGGTGTGAATTATTCATTTCACAATACCACCCCTATACCGGAACTTATATGACCTATGTTCTGGAAAGCAATCTTTCCGACAGGAGATTACTTTTGGCTAAGTTGGAGGAGATACTGGCAGACCGGAGGAATCCCTACCTATGGTCGCATAACTTGTACAAAAGAAATTCATTCGGCATCGAGCGCCGGTATGACACAGGACATAGCAGTATGTGGGGCGGTAGAATAGCCGTACCACGACAAAGTAAATTCTTTGGAAGATGAAACAGAAATACTATAAACTACCGGTACGTTTGGAAAAGCTCTTCGAAGGAGATATCCGGCAACTGGAAAGATGTTCCGAACTGGAATCCATCGACCAGCACATCGAACTGTTGCTGACCACCTGTCCGGGTGAGCACCGTTTCGACCCCAAATACGGTTGTCGGATTTGGGAGTTGGACTTTGAGCGCATTGTTTCTACCGAACAATGGAAAGAACTGTTTACCGGATACGTGATGCAGGCGATTTCCACTTATGAGAAACGCATTTCCGACATCACTCTCTCGGTAAACCTACAAGAAGTCGTCAGGGAAGAAGTTCTGGATAACCGGATGATACGTAAGCGGGTAGATATTACAGTACTCGCCACATTGAATTCCACCGGTGCTCCCTGCGGTTTCGGTTACAAATTATACATGGGACCTTTATCAAACGAATAATCAGGCAGTTGAAATATAAAATTAAAACGTATGGCAAATCTATTCACAAAAGAAAGCATTAAAGCCCGGATGTTCAAACAGGCGGCAACCCTATATGACATACGAAATATAGATGGCATAGACCCCCTTATCCGACTGCTGATTGAAGCCTTGTCGGGCGAAATTTTCAAGCTGTCCGGTGATATGCACGCCATTGAAAGCCGATTGTTGGAGAAAGTCGCTTCCGCCCTTACTCCACACACGGCATTGGTTGCCAAACCCGCCCATGCTATTGCTGCTGCCCGACCATATACACCGCAAGCTACTGTATCTCCCACAGACCTGTTTTCTTATAAAAGCACGGAGATAGTGAAGAAGTATAAGATGAAAAATCTCTTCTTTACTCCGCTGCATGAAACCCGCATAATCAATGCCGAACTGAAGTATCTCGTGACGGCGGATGAATTTTGCACCATCACTCCCGAAGGAGAACGTGACGCCACTGCCCGCTTTCGTTCCGATGTGCCGGTAATGGGTCGGAAAATCAGTATCGGGATGAAAATAGGCAACAATGTAACTACCCTCAACGACTTGCCGTTATATATAGATATACCGCTTGTAGCAGATAAAAGCAGTTATCTGAAATTACTGCCGTACTGCCATTGCACGATTGCCGGTATTCCTGTAGAAATTAAAGGGGGAATCGAGTACGACCCCACACGTTCGGTCAGTGAGAAATACGATCTTGGCAGGTTGATTACGGAAGAAATAACCAGCAAATATGCTTCCCATTACCTGACATTGAAAGCTCACGGATTAAAAGTCAAAGATTTGTCACGTAGCAGAGTGCCCGAAGAAATCTCTTTCCTGCTGCCAAGTGATTTCATTGCTGAATGTGATGCGGATACTGTTTGGATAGATATAGAATTTCCCACCGCTTTTTCAAAAGAAATACTGGAACAGATAAAGGTGCAGATGAACACTTTTATCGTAGTAAACAAATATCCGGCAAAGATTACCAGAAAGGTAGATTCCGTCTCGGCCATTCTCCCTTTGGAAAAGACGGAATTTGAATATTTCCTGTTTGTGGATTCGATTACCGATAACCACGGAGACCGGCTTAGGGAAATTTCCAGCACACAGGATGAAGGCAGAGCCGGCTGTTATTCGGTCAGAAGAGGCGGTTGCGAACGCTTCAATGCGATGGATGCCAAAGATTTTCTGAACCGCCTGACAGACCTGCTATATGACGAAAGTATGGCCTTCTCTTCGACAGACAAAGACGGAATGAAAGAGGTAATCGAGCAGATAGAGGAACGGGTAAACCAATTGGGAGATAAAAATAAAGACGGAATCGGAGGACAGGAAATGTTGTCGTATGTAGTCATCGACCAACGTTATGACAAGGATACCCGGTTAACTGTGGATTATACTCTTACTAATGGCGAATTTGCCAATGACATCTATGCGGGAGAGCCATTAAATGACTGTGCTAATCCCGATATAGACAAAGATACACTGCGGTTTGTCACTTCCGCCCATGGAGGAGAGCCCTCCCCATCCGTAAAGCGCAGGATGGATATGTACCGATTCATGCTGTTGTCACACGGCAGTATATACACGAAAGAGGATATACGCAATTTCTGCATGGCAAGGTATGGCGACAGCATCCGCTCTGTGGAGGTAAAGCTGGGGTATGCAGCCGGTAAAAAAGAAAGCGAAGGTTTCATAAGGACGCTGGACGTGTATCTACGGTTATCGGAGGGGATGCAAGGATTAGACCGAGAAGAATTCGTCGTTGATTTGGACAGTGAGCTCAGGCGGTTGTCTCCGGAGACCTATAACTACCGTGTTTTTATTAACTCATAGTATTCACCCATAAAATATATTAACTATGGCATCGACAAACTTGGACGCTGTAAGCGTGGAGATAAAAGTAGCAGGAAAAGTCTGTGATTATGTAACAATGGAACTTTTTCAGTCGGTCAGTACACACCACCGTTTCAAAATCAAAGTAAACTATCGTCCGGACAAGCCAAGTGTCTGGGCTATCGGTCCCGATGTGATATTCAAGCAACTGGGTGAGAAGGTATCCATCATCATGACCCACCATGAGAGTGGAGAGAAAACGGAATTTCACGGACTGATTTCTGATATTCATGTGGAAGGCTTCGACGGTAATCAGGGATTTGTCATACTGGAAGGGGGAAGCCCTACCATCCTGCTTGACAGAGACCCTGCTATGGACTGCTATGTAGAACAAAACCTGAATACGATAGTCAGCGACATACTTGACAAGAGCGGGGTGAAAATGAATGTGACCAACAATCCCAAACATACGGACATCATCCCCTATGTCGCCCGCTATAAAGAGACAAGCTACGGGTTTCTTTCCCGTCTGCTCCGCTCCTACGGCGAATGGTTCTATTACAACGGGGAAACATTGCAGATAGGAAACCCTGAAATAGAGACGGAAAGCCGTGCAGGTTATGATGTTGATCTGACGGGAGTCAGCATCAATGCCACTATCCGTTCGCTGAATCACAGCACCTATGAGTTCGACCCCGTCAATGATAAGTTCTATTACGACTACAGCGGAACACCTAAAGGCGCTACCCTTGGTTCCCGTTCGGCTGAGAAATGCAGTGAACCTATCTTCCCTACCGAAGCGAGACTCCCCTCGATAAGACCCGCATATAGCGCAATGGATTTGGAGCACTACGGAGATGCCGGATTTCACCGCAACTATTCCCAATTGTCTCAAATGAGGGCTACGAGCCGTTATTGCGGCATCCGGCTGGGAGAATTGGTGGTTACCCGTGTACCCGAAAGTTTCCCGGGAGTTAAGATTCCCGATTTGGGACGTTACCGCATCACGGAGATTACCCATACGGTAAACAGTAAAGGACAATATAGCAACACCTTCTGCGGTGTACCGGGTGGTACGCCCGTCATGCCGTGGGGAGACGCCGTGATGCCGGTAGCCTATCCGGAGATGGCAAGAGTGTTGAGCAATGACGACCCCAAGAATCAGGGGCGTGTCAAAGTACAGTTCATGTGGCAGGAGATAGACGGCGGCGAGAGCTACTGGATGCGGGTGCAAAGCCCGGATGCAGGCAAGAGCGAGCAAGTAGCCAAGAACCGTGGTTTTGTGTTTATTCCCGAACCGGGTGATTTGGTGATGGTAGGTTTTGAGCAAGGCAATCCAGACCGTCCGTATGTGACAGGAAGCCTTTTCTATAAGGCTAATTCAGAGGGAGCGGGAACGGACAACAGTGTAAAGAGTATCCGTACACGCAGCGGACATACGTTAGAGTTCAATGATGATGAGGGTGGTAACTGGGGCATTACGATTAAGGATGGTAACGGTTGTATACTCCATTTAGACACTAAAGGAAAAAATATTGAAATCACTGCCCCGGAAACCCTGTCTTTGACAGCAAAGAACGTTAGCATCAATGCTGAAGAAAATGTTCAGATTGCAGCTAAACAGAATATAGATGTAACCGCCGAAGCCGATATAAATATTGCGGCCAAAGGCAATTTGATGCAGCAGACAGACGGTGACCTGTCAGTTTCCGCAAAAGGAAGCATAAATGCCGAAGCGAAAACCGATGTCAGTCTCTCGGGTCAAAATACAACGGTAGACGGTAAGACCAAAGTGACAGTAAGCGGTGCAGAAACATTAGTATCAGGCAAGATGACAACTGTGCAGGGAGCTGCCCACAAAATAGATGTAATGTAAAACATAGAACGTAAGCTTATGAAACAGATTGTGACAGTAACTTTAAATCATATATGTCCAATGGTCACAGGGATAACACCCCATGTGGGAGGTCCAATCATAGGTCCCGGTTGTCCGGGAGTATTGGTAAATGGAACACCGGTATCCCTTATGGGAGATGCCTGCGTATGTTGTGGCCCTCCTGACATGATAGCGCAAGGATATCCGGGAATAATGGTTGATGGTATCCCTGTGGTCGTACAAAACTGTATGACAGCCCACGGAGGCACTATCCCCATGGGCGTGCCTGGAGTAACGGTAGGCAATGCTACACCGATAGAGCCCATGACAATGCACATTAAGAGAATACCCTTTCCTCGGATTCGCGTAATCGATAAAATAGGAGCGGCTATCTCGGGAAACTCGAAGAGACTAAAACAGGCTGCTGACAATCAAAATGACTTGCGCAAAAAAGCATTTCGGGAGGAACTGGCTATATACAATGTGCATTGGGAAAGAGAAGAGGTATTTACCGACGAAGGATTTATGCGGCATAAAATAACCGTTGTGGCCGACACGTCTGGATATGAAGAGGGTGAAACCATTACTTTTACCATTACCCCCGACGATATAGACCCTGACTTCGGGCTACAACCCGATGAAAAGCAAGTGGAAGGAACGGTGGAAAATGGTCGTGTCCGTGCGGAATGGTTAGTTGAAATTTGAAAATCACATTATGGAAAATCACATCATCGCCTCGTTTTCCCTGAAAGCTTCCGGAAGAGGAAAAGAAGCTACGGGAGGTAAACTGTATATTGTAGACTGTGTTAGATTATATCTTCTTCGTCATGTTCCGTATAGTCCGGAAACGAGCAGTTATAGTATCGCCCCGCTCAAGGAGGTGCGGGAGTACGACACTGTGCCCGGATTACCGGACTTGAAATCTCACGGATATTCTTACATCCTTAATCCCCTTCGTAAGGGCTTTGTGTATGTCTACATCGAAAAGAAGAGCGGACAAGGTATTTATAGAGAGTACGAAGTGTCTGAGGAGGGCAGTCTGACCAATCTTGTATGGTCGGATGCCAATGATGACCGAGTGTCTTGGGACAATCCCAATCGGGAATTGTCCCGCCCTTATCTCCCCTTGAAGAGGGAGCTTGATAAGAAACTATGGATCACTTTCTCCCCCGTCCGTTGGAGTCAGAAGTATGCCGAAGATTTACTTAATGATGCTGATAAGCGCAACCGGCGCATGCAGGCCATTGACTGTGCGAAATGTTTCGACGGGTCGTTCTGTCAGGACAGCATGTCGGTGGAGGATGCGAATGAAAGTTGGTTGTACTCCCGGTATATGGGAGAAGATACGGAAAGCAACTACGATTATTGTCAAGCTGCTTTCTCCAGCCGTCACAACGACAGGAAAAGGCGTGCCTATGCCAATGTTGCGCAAGATGGAGATTCGGGTGACTTTTACGTCACCGTTCTCGACCCTTTGGGAGTGGCGGATTTCCTGTGCAGGGATTATACCTCCAAATGCAAAGAACTTCAGGCTTTCATCGAGAAGATGAGAACCGGCGATTTTGAGGATCCCTATAAACGCTCTGAGCTTTCCGCTCTTATCGACTTGGGAATAGTGACATACCGAATGTGGGACACTCCGACGAGCCTGTTCTATAAATACAGAAGTCATTTGAACGAAAACCTGCTCAAAGCGGTACTTAAGGTTGAAGAACGCAAGGCGATACGGAAAAAGATAAATAAGATCCGTTATGCTTTGAACGATACCATGCGCGATGCTGCTTATAAACTAGCAGTGGAAGATTACTTGAATAATGATACTTATGGACAGCTCAAGGGGAAAGAGATGTTGTTCAAACACTTTGAGGGAGTATTGGTCGAACCAGAGAAAATAGACGGCTACATGGATGGCCCTATAAATGCTGCGGGAATAAGATCATCCGGCGAGCCTGATGTGGATGACTTTATTGACAAATTTGTCTTAGGTGATGAGAACACTGCCAAGCTCTTGCGGACAGAGTGGGATTTAGATAAAATATCCGCATCAACTGCATTGGTTGCAACGGCGGGAGTTACTTTGGACAGCGCAGTGAATGGATTGTTTGAATGGATACCTAAGATAAAAAATGCCAAACGTCAGGAGATACTTCTTATTAATACTTTCCGGTTTACGACAAACAATGGCCGACATACGGTGAAATTCCCCGCTTGTGAGATACCCGATAGATTGATAGGCAAAATTGATTATTCACACTTAACTACCAGTACATATGCAGGTAAGGGACGAGCCTATTCTATTGATTTTGAAAGGGTGAGAGATTCCAAAGGGAATCCTTTATCTACTAAAGCCTCTTCGTGGGCAAAGCTTGACAAACTGGAGGTTACGGTAGATACAGCTATGTCACGTTGGAAAAAAAGTATATTGAACTTGGGGAATAAAAGATGGATGAAAGGTCTGGAAAAGTTTGTGAATAGTCCTCATTTCCTAAGAGGAATGGCTGGGTTGAGTATCATCTGTTTGGGGATTGCTGTTCGGAAAGAAGAAAAAACTATTAAGGACAAACTGGATATTACTGCTTATTCCGCAGAGATTGCATTTTTGAGTATGAAATATGTTAATCAGTCAAAGACGATAGAGAAAATGATGCCTCAATTATCTGTAAAATGGGTAGGTCTCGCCACCGGTTTATTATTTGCCGGATCTGCTATTTGGGATGGAGTCTCACTTTTTGACTCTGACCAAGATGCTGCTGCCAACTTATTAATTACTTCTGGTGTCTCTGGTGCCTTATCATCAATATTTTTTTTCGTAGAAATGGCTACTGGTGTTGCCATCGCTTTGGCTCTTATTTCTTTTGCCTCCTATGCTTTAGCAGAATGGATAAGGCGTAATGAACTTCAATTACTTTTGGAGAACTGCGCTTATGGAATAGAGTATAATTTTAAAGCTGATTCTGGCGCACAATTACTTGAGCTAGCTCGTGCTAAAAGTATATATGTAAAACGGCAAAACTTGCTTTTACGGCAGCCCTGGGTTCTGAGCCAATTGACAAATTTGGAGCAGGGGCTAATGAGTGCGAGCATGCGATTATATTTCACATTTGAACGCATTTCGTATCACGAAAGTACAATATCTTTCAAGTCTGTTCTTCTGGATTACATTACTTTCACTTTTCACCTGTTCAATATGCCGTTAATTGAGGGAAGTGCCGAAATTAGTTTACTACATATCAATGAACAGGGAAAGGAGTCTATACTTAATGACTTCCTATTAGATGAGTATCAAGATAATGTAACAGTGAATGCAGAAAAAGGCACAGTTACTGTTAGATTCAATATTCGGAGAGGAATTGTTGATAGATACAAGAAGTATTTTACCGGTGGGCAGATCAAAGCGATGATAAGAACCACTCATATTACCGCAACTGGTGAAACCATTCACACTCCTACAAATATTCATGGTAAAGAACAATGTGCAGCATTTTACATTAAATATAAGAATACTCATTCAGTATCTCAGACTATGTCGAAGGTAGGTGCGAGTGGTGCTCGTAAAGATATTCCCTTAGAGAACGGAGTATCATTTGTGAGTTATTCTCGTAAAGATCTTCCCTTAGAGAACGATAGATTATATGAAGAGTGTGCTTCTACAAAAGCAGAAATAGAACCTAAATGGCAAGAATAATGGAACAGAAGAAGAAAAGTAATAAACAGCAGCGTCGTGAAATAATAGCCGCTGTTAAGCGTAGAGAAGCCGAAAGGAGAAGAGAAATGTGGCATGTAAGGATATGTTGGATATCAATATTTGTAGTGGGTTTGATTCCAGGTTCGGTTCCGGCTTTAATTGCAATATTAAATTTGGACAATGACAAAGTAACCTTTACAAATATTTCACTAGGCTTAATTACGATTACGGGTAGCGCTTGTCTGGCTGGAATAATTATGTTACATATTATTTGGAAATTATTTCCCAATATATCACTGAAGAATGACGGCAGTTTAAAAGACGTACCATTGCCGGAATATTTAATACCTCCTGCTGGAGAACATTCATTTAAGCGGATTGATGATAAACAGATTGTTATCGTTAATGATGGTATTCCAGTTAGAATTATGGGATTCTTTATTTTTTTTATCTTGTTCATTGTTTTAGTTACATATGTAGGTATTACTCCTCAGAATGTTGTCTCCGAAGGCTATTCAAAAGCCTTAATTCTTCTTCAACTGGATGTTGCTATGTTGTTAGGTGTAATAGGAATTTGCCTTAAACCTTGGCGTCGAGTAGTTTTTGACCGTACTACTAAAACGATAACTATTCCTGCCCGATTTCGCTTTCAGAGGAAAGAGACTATTCCTTATGAACAAGCAGTGGTTACCATGTCTTTTAATTCAGAAGCGAAGACATTCAGTGGGAAAGGTGAAGAACAACTTGTAATAGCCAATCCGTCCCGTTTTTTGGGTGGAATCACTTTAAATATGTATGGTGGTATGGATGCCGCATTACGCTTTGCCCGCTTCATACAAGTATATATGGAGGAAGAGGAGTTGCCGGACATGCCGGAATTTGAGAAATACAGGCAAAAAGACTTTGAACGAAGAAAAGCGGAAGGGATTCCTCCGCCACTTTATCCGAGCAGTATTCCAACACCGAAGGCAACACTGGAACGACGGAAAGAAAGAGAAAAATATAGGAAAGATTGAATTAGAATTTAAACGGCTACGTTACATCCCATTTTGACAATACATAAAAACATTAAAATATGGACTCATTTTTCCAGACCCTCGCCTTCACATATCTGCTCTACCCGATATTGGGATTGTTACTGGTAGGCTTAGGCATTTTCATAGCCAAGAAAAACGCTCTGCTGAACAACAAGCGGCTGGTAGGCTACACTATCGGTGCAATTGCCATCCTGACGCTCCCTGCTTTGTTGGGATTCCTTGATTACGGTTTCATGCCCTACGGCTACATCTTCCTTGCCATGCTGTATCTCCTTCTGGGCAGTTATAACATACGAATGATTTCATGGGTGTATAAGGACGACTACAAGTATCGCCACGAAATCATACTCACCGGTTTTATACTGGTGGTATCCATGTTGTTCTTCACCCTTGTCTTCAATCTCTGCAATGAACTGAAATACGGTCTGTGGGCATCCACCTGCCTGCTTCCATTCGTCATTGTCTCGGTATTTATCCGCACCTACCGTATCTTTATCGCCATTCCGATTCCCGTGTATGAAGTATGGAGATATACAGACGATACCGAGCAGGACGGATATTTTGACCCGGGCAGCCTGCAAGTCCTGCAAATAGAGCTATACAAACAAGAAAGTGACCGGGAACCGGTCAAGCTCAGTGTGAAAGCACCCGACGAAATGCAATTCGGCACATGGTTTCACCGGATGATTGACGACTATAATCTGAAGTCTCCACAAGCCCCGATAGACGACTATGCAGCAAAAGAGGGAGGATGGATTTTCTACCGGAAACCCACCTTGCTATCTCCCCGGCATTACATAGACTTCAACCTTACCGTAAAGGACAACCGCATCCGCAGCCGTGATGTAATTGTCGCTAAACGGGTGATGGAACAGAGTGAGAATTAAGAATATAAGAATAAAATTATATACTATATGGCAAAGAAAAATTTAGTGAACTGGTCGGACTGTATGCCGCTGTCAGCCGCCATCTTCAACCAACATGACGATTACTTTCTGAACAGCATTCGCGACAGCATAGAAGTACGAACCAACAGTTATAACTACGGGCTGTTGCCCGCACGGCAAAACAGGGATGGTGAAAACGGCATCCGTATCAGCCAGCACGTGACCGGACACATTGAAGTGCGGCTGAAATACTGCGATGCGGTCACCGCTTCGGGTATCCGCATCCAATTTGATGCCACCGAAACGGGAAGCGAATTAGTGAAGAACTATTCTGTAGAATCGGATACCCGTAAGAATATCACGCAATGGGACATTATCCTCTCCGTGGATCCGTTCCACCGGGTAGGCTCGGGTGACCCCAATCCGGAGGAAGTTCCACCCCGCCATCCGAACGCCTTGCCCTCCTATCGGTTGTTTGTGATGCCCAAAGGAGAAATCAATATCAGTGAACTGGGTTCCCATTACCTGACCATCGGACGTATCCGCAAGGATGCCGAACGATTCATGGTAGATGCCGACTTTATCCCGCCCTGTACGACGATGAAAAGCCACCCTGAACTGCAAGAGTATCATGCCAAGTTCGGAAATATGTTCCGCTCACTGGAGAATTACAGCAAAATTATCATAGCCAAAATACATAATAGGGATAATCGCGGCGAACTGGGTGTGCACATCTCTCTGATATGTCGGGAGATGCTCCGCTACCTCGCCACCCTGCAATTCACTTATACCAATAAAGGGCTGTACAATGCTCCTATTGATGTACTGAATTCCGTATCGAGTCTGGCGCATATCATGTATGTAAGTTTCAGCTACCTATCAGGGACGCAAAAGGAGGAAACGCAGAAATATTTCTACGAGTGGAGCGACGTAACGCCCGGTTCGTTCGACGAGCAACTCGCCGATACGTTGGAGATGCTGTACGAACATACGGATATCCGGGCTTCGATGGTTCGTGCCTATTCGTTTATGTACACACTTACCGAATTGTGGCAACGGCTCAGTACGCTGGAATATATCGGTCAGCATAAGGAGAATATTGTGGTATCGGAACGCACAACGGGGAACAATACTACGGGACAGAACAAAACATGGAGCATAATGGATTGATATGGAACATCGCTTACCCAAAGAGATAAAGGGGCTTCTTCCGCCCAATACAATGGACACCGACTTCAAGGCAGAGCTATACGGAGCCTTGCTGTCGGAAGCCGGGTTCGACACCGCTCAAATTATGATGGTGCGTGACGGTAATAACCTGAGCAATGTCTCCAAAGATATCCGGTCGGTGAAGTACAGACATCATCCGAGCATGGCGGAGGGGACATACATAGAACTAAAGACCAACCGCCGGGGGATTTATGATTCGCTGCCGGAGGGATTGTTCCATGAGGCGCTCTTTCCCGGCAAGGTGAAAGATTTGGGACTTATTCTGGAAGAGATGCAGCAACATCGTAACGAAGAGTTCTTCATCCGCCGCTTTTTCAGCCTGCTGGAGAGCGAAGTGGACAGAGAAGGGATACAGGCACAATTGCTCGAATTGCGGTACGATAAAAAGAACAAGTATTCTGATTATGCGAAACTCTTTGCCGCTTGCTGGCCGGTCATTCATATTTTGTCCAGACAGGGGGCGTTGCTGTTCATCAAGTTCATGCCGCATATCCATTCGATCCGGGGCAGACTGGAAGAGGTAAGCGACGCACTGTCGCAGATTCTGGAAGCTCCGGTAAAGGTACGCCCGAAAATGGTGCAACGGACAATAAAGGCGCAAAAACCGAACCGGCTGGGGAACATGAGACTGGGAGCAAACAGTGTGAATGTGGGGTTGCTTAATAGTGCGGAGGCTGATTTGCATATACACATAGGCGACCTGCCAACTCGGGAAGTCGAAAGGTTCCTGCCCGGCAACCGCTCCCGCAAAGCCCTTGAAATGCTGGCGGATATTTTTCTTGGCGCGTGGCAGGAGTTCGATGTGACGGTCAGCGTTAGCCCTGACGAACGCAAGACTTATTTAAAACCGACGGGTGACGCCAGTCCGTGTTACCTCGGGATAAACACTTATTTATAAGAATTATGAAAGCAAAGAACAGTGAGAAAATCATCCGTGGATATTTGGAGTTTGCCGGCGGACTGTTAATCAGTACGGCTTTGAGCATGGCACTGCTCACAGGCTTTATCCATACGAATGGAAGCGAATATAAGCTGATGGAATCCAAAACGCAAGAATACGATAAGATTTACGCCAGACAGATTGCCCTGGTGGATAAGGTGGATTCGCTGTATAACTACTTGGTGCTGATGGGCAGTAACGACCGGCTGAATCAGGTGGTGCTCCAAAAAGTTATCAGTACACGCAAGATGGAACTTATCGAGGAACTGCAAATAATGGATAGCAAGGATGTACTTCTGTACAAAAAACTGGCTTCGCAAATCAACGTGTTTCTGGATACCAAAGAAGCCATACGTAAAGCGGTTATTGAAGAAGGCCTTGTGAGAAATGACCTGATGCGATGCATTCAGGACAATAAACAGGCTACCCGAAAGCTGACATTGGGAAACATTAGTGTAGAAAAGTAAAATAGGAAAGATATGAGCATAACCCCTAAAAATAAAAGCAGCAAAGCCGTTAGCGAGCGTGAACGCTTTATCGGATTTGTATATGTGCTTACCCTGTTTATTGTTATCACAGGAGCCTGTGGATTTATTCTTTTCAAGTATGCAGGAACCCGCCACATCTTCTCCAATAAAATAATGGTCATTAAAAAGATGGAGCGGCAACAGGAGTTTCAGAACATACAATCTGTACAGATTGTGAGCGCAGATACCTTGTTTTCGCGTATTGAACAGTTTGAGCCGGGCGTCAATGCCTCTTATAAGGAAAATGATATCAAGTTCCTGATAAACGACCTTGCCAAACAATGGGAAAGAAACAGTTTTGACAAGCGCAATAAGATGTTCTGGCATCTCGCTTCGGTATATGAAATGTGGTTTGCCGACAAGAAAGAACTATGGAGCAAGCAGGATAACATAATAAAATTCAAGAAGAATCTGGAGGAGTGCGAAGTCGGACTCCAGAAGAAGGAAGGCGAACTTAAAAATAAAGGAGGCAAGCCATGATGAATAAATTCCTAAATACGAAGGTTCTCTATATCTTTATCTCCGTTATCATACTTATTATGGTTTTTCTGCTGGTAATGAGAGCTTGCTCGCAGAAGCAGCCGATTCAGGCTACTGTAACTCCGTCTGACCCTGTCGTGGGGGAAGAAATATTTTTTTCCGATTCCACGTCGGGAGCGAGAATCTGGTACTGGGAGTTCGGAAACAACGAGACATCCACACAACGCAGCGGACACCATCGGTTTAAGCAAAAAGGGGTGTACAAAATACGACTGACCGTCAACGGAAATCTGGAACGCTACTTTGATGTGAGGGTAAAAGAGAAGACCAATACGGAAGACCTGCATCTGGTTCATATCATAGCTCCCAAGGAAGCCATTCAGGGAGAAAATATCATCTTCCGTGGCGAAGGACACGACGAACAATGGCGCTGGGAGTTCGGAGAGACGGGGATGATTGATTCCCGTGAAAAAACGGCTCTTTATGCTTATACCGAACCCGGAGAGTACGAAGTATTGCTTAATACGGAGAATACCCGGTATCCCATCAGACACCGGATAAACATTCTGCCCTACTATTCGGAGAATGATTCTACCGATGTAATGGTGCTCATCGGTTTAGACATCAAAGAGAAGTTGCAGAACATTGCAGACGGTAAACCCTTTAATGTAAACTACAACTATGTCGTGGACAAGTATTTTAATAATAACCCGAACACGCTGGTTGTTATCAACAACAATAAATATAACGACTTTTATTCTTATTGCCAAGGACTGCACCATATCGGCAGAAAAGAAACGATTATCCAGAATGTCATCGTAGAGACGGAGGATGAAGAGAGCGGATACATCACCCAACTAACGGTTATGCAAATCGAAAAAAAGAAATGAAATGAGAAAGTTATTTGTCCTATTGATTTCTATCGTCGTTTTATCGGCTTGTGCTCCCGTACACCGCTTCACTCAACTGCGGAAGCTTCCTCGTGAATATTCTGAAAATTATTCCATAGAGGGGATAAAGGCACCCAGAAGCGCTGCCCACCGCAAACCGTGGATTGTCTATTCGGACAGGGTGGAGAATGCCGCCTATGTCAATCCGGGAGGCAGGGTAAAGTCTGCCGAGGTAGGATTACTGGATACGTTCTTAGTTATCAAGACCAAAGGAGATTATTTGCGGTTGATTAAATATAACCCCACAAATATCAAGCACAACCGTATGACCCAACGCAAAAAGGCGGAATATGTGGGCTGGATGCACCGCTCCCGACTGATACTTTCACCTTCTTCCATTACCGATGTACAGTCGGGACTGCATGACAAATTGTTGACTGCGATTACCGACACCACGGCAATCATGCAATCCGCAACTTATTTTACAACCGCCGATTCATTGAAAGTGTTCGGCGATCCGGAACTACAGAATCAAACCGGCGTGGTGGGTATCCACGCTATTATATATGCGCTCAAGCATTCTGTTGACAGACGCAGTGTATTGGTATCGAAAACTCCCTCTCTCTCTGCCGATAAAATCGGTGAGCAGGTGATCGGATGGGTTCCCGCTGTCATGCTCCAAGAAATCGGACATCAGGTGTTCACAGGAACGGCGTTTTCCAGAGTGCCGACTTTGCAAAAGACGCTGAAATATGCTCCTATGATATATCCTTACCATACCGATTCCACCTGCTCGTTCGTCAGCGGAACATTAGAACCGGTTATTGACAAGAAGGACAACCACGTGTTCAACATCAACGGAAAGAGAATCTCTTATACCCGTGGAAATCAAATCAAGCAAGAATTGAAGCGAATAAATATCCTGTTCGCAATGGAACAGTCTTCCCGGCTACCGGAACAATACCCGATGCTGTTGAATGCCATACAGAATCTGGGACCGTTTTTTGCCGGTTCCGGTGAATCGTTCTCCTATCAATTCGGAGCGGCGGTAGCTACCCACCGGGGCATGGAGACAATTCCCCTGACTGCTGACTACGAGATACTTATAGACCGATTGGTAAAAATGGCGTCATATGTAGCTGACACAGAAAATACTCCTTTGCCTGCATGGAAGGCAATGAGAAGTGCATTGGAACTTATCGGCAATACACCTGAAGCGGTTAATCTGATTATATCAGTCGGTGAAACGGGAGAACAGCAAGAGAATGCTCCCTCTTCCATTGTGAAAACCCTGAATGAAAAGAACTGTCGCCTGCTCGGTTGGCAACTGTACGCCTCGAACGACGATAAGTACAATAACTATGTGCTTCAACTTTCAAACATGATTGAACATTACGCCGAGTACCGCACTAAAAACAAGCGGAATATGATTCTGTATGCCGACCAGTTTTGCCGCAGCAACCTGTTGCGGGAAGCAGGCCCGAATTTTCTCATGCTCGACTATCCCTATGCCAGCATGACACAAGGCGGTTTCCTGTTTCCGGAGAAAGGTGAAACCCTGCCAATGGAATTGTTTGCCGGAGCGGTGGATTCCATCGTAACGCAGATAAAAGCGGATCACCAACTGCTCTCTGAAAGCATAGACCGTGCATTTGCCACGGTTGGCAATGGTAAAGACCGTTTAGACAGTCTTCTGATTGCAACCTATCATCTGCCTCAAGGGGTAAAACCGGATAAGGAGTTTAAAAAAATATTTGGTGATGTTGCTCCGGTATGGTATAGGAAAACAGGAAGAATTACCGTTCCGGACAGTTTGATGCGCTATTACCTGCTACTCTCCGACTCGGAACTGAAACAGACAATAGAACGCTTGGAAACACTCTGTGCCATAGAAGTGGATGTGAAGGACACGAATAAGCCAAAGAAAGGTAAAGTTAAACAGTTATGCCGCTATTTAAGGGAAAGGGTACTCCCCGATGAGGTGGAAACTCTCGGCGCATCACCCGCAAATTCCGAAAGCAAAGTAGATACGGTGTATGTATCTACCGGAAAAATACGCCGCCACCTTTATCGCTTTTATATGTCAGAACTGCGCAACTGCCGGATCTGCAAAAATAAGCGAAAGGAAATCAGGCGATATTCTCTTTCTTATGCACACAGTCAGATATTTGGAGTTCCGGCTAACAGCTCTGTGCTTGATGACATAACGGTGAAGGATCTCAAAAAGAAAAAACAGTTAACCGACAAAGAGTTGGACGAACTTATTCAATATTTTAAAGAGAGGAAAGAAAATATGGCTAAGAAATACGGAGAAGAAAAAATAACGATGGAAGGACAAAGCTATTACTACATAGCTTCAGAACTGTTACCGTAGGAGAAAAAGTATTTTCCAAAGAAAAATAGCGTAATAAATTGTGATACGAAAAAATCATAAGCCGGCATTTTGTGATGAAAATCCAATAGATTGCCATTTTGATGTGAAAAGCTTTCCTGCCGGGACAACGGTGCATAGCGACGATACGAATATCATCCACCTGATATTCTGCATGAAAGGGCATGCACGGATTACCAGCACATTCTTCCGCGATGAAATCCTGTGTGCGGGAGAGGTGATGTTCGTCCCTTGTGGGAGTGAATACAGTGGCATGGCGTTAAGTGATGTTACGCTGCAGGTTCATAAATTTTCATCCCCGCAGCATTTCAACAGTTTTTGTAAACAGTATTTGGGTGATACGCCCGGCAATTTGAGAAAATCAAAGCAATAACTTTCGGTATAATTTTTCCGATGATTAATTTATATGATAATATGCCAACTATCTGTGATAGACTATCCTGACAATACCTGTATCTTTGCACCCAAAACCAGAAATAGAATTTGTATGCAAGAAAAGTATGAAGAAATGATGCAGGAAGTGGACAAACGGGTATCCGGCATTGACCTGAACGGAAAGCATATCATTAGATTGTAAGACTATTATTGTCTTCCTGAAAGAAAAATTGAGTGAAATGAAAGTGCTTGTAGAATCAATGCCTTTCAGTGATGAAACCGAAGAAATTTCTTTTTTCAAGTATCAAAAAACGATGTTGCTGGGACGGCTGATCTTATTTTCACAAGATACTCAATGTGGAAAGCCAGCGTCCGCTGGACGAAACTTTCTGGATAAGATACGGGAAAGGTTGAACAAGCGGATGCAGCAGGATGACGAGAAGAAAAGGAAGCGGAAATAGCAATACTCTTACGGTTTTTAACTACTTTTGCAAATGATTGAAAATAAAACGAATATGAGATGAATAGAAATTTATTAGTGACGGCAGCGGCTCTATTGCTGCTAATAAGTTGTGGAGAGCAGAGTAAATATGAAAAGGCGATTGCCGATTTCGTGCAGACAGATAAAAGAGGTACTTGGACGGATTTGCAATTCAAAGTAATTGAAATGGGTGAACGAACCGACCGACATCACAGTCAAGGACAGTGTAGCTATCTTTGAAAGTTCTAAAATTCCCTTTTCTGATAAATGAATTATTTTAGACCTTTTGTTCTTAATATTTTGCTTGATTTGAACTAAATTCTCATTTTCCATTTCTCTTATTATGTTTTTAACTGTTATGTGAGAAAAGCAATAATATTAGCTAAATCTAAAACAGTCAATGGCTTTTTGGATACAGATAATGCATAATATGCTGAAAAACAGATTGCTTTAAACAGTACTTTTTCATCACTGTATAGTTTGTTTCCATCTATGTACAACTTGTCGCTTATTCTTCTAAATCTTGTTGCACCTGCTAAATAGCCTAATTTTATAACTTCATCCATTTTTTTAAGTTTTATGAAAGTACTTTTGTATGTACAAATATTTTTTTAATAAAACTTGCATATGTAAAAAAAATAGATAAGATTTGGATGTAAGGTGCAAGTATATATTTATATAGCTTGCACCTTACACCTAAGCTGAAACATTTATATTTAGCCATTTGCATAATTCAGAAAAGGTTTGTATCTTTGAAATGAAGTTTTAGACAGACAGCGAACAGCCAAAGAACGATAGATAAACGTCTTTTTTGAAATCTAAATTGTACCTCCTAAGGCATTGATGTATTGATAAAGAGTTGAATTAAGGCGACTAAGTAGATGGATTCAGTACCCTGTCTCTCCATAAGAAAGTATTGATAATCAATGTTCTACGGAATAAACACCGACTTTACGTCCAGATTGTAAAGTTATGTGTTTCTATTTTAAGGCTTAGTCTGAATAACTTTTATAGATATTCAATTATCCGAAGCTTTATGACGAATGTTATAGATAAGATAAATTCTGTGTGCCTGCTTTCTGACGATACAATACAAGTGTTGAAAGAGAGTGTGACCTTATGCCGTTTTCCCAAAAAACATTTGTTGATAAAGGAAAATACATTTTGCAAGTTCGCTTATTTTATAGAAAAAGGGATGACCCGTTCTTTCTGGCTTGTGAACGGAGAAGAAATAACTACTTCTTTTTCTTGTGAAGGGGGGATTGTCTTTAGCATGGATGAATTATATTATAATAAGTTGAGTGAAGAATTTGTAGAAACACTTGAAGACGTTGTTGCATACAAAATATCACTGGCTGACTTGAACAGGCTTTTTCAAACCAATATCGAACTGGCTAACTGGGGACGGATTATCCATCAAAATGAATATAGACGTTTGCAGCGTTCACATAAGGAACGGCTTGCATTGCCGGCCAAAGAACGTTACGAAGAGTTTAAGCAGCAGTTTCCTCAAGTGTGCCAGCGGGCTAATTTGGGATATATCGCATCATATCTGGGGATCAAGCTTTCTACACTTAGTCGTCTCAGGGCCCAAAAATAATTTTTATACGATAATATTTTGCCATAGAACAAATTTTATGTTTTTCAAGTTGCGTAACTTTGCCGCATTATTATGTAACCGTTAACAAAAAAACAAATTTGTAAATTATCATGCAAAAAGGAACTACTACTGCATTTTTAGACACAAAACCTCATTATGAACTTCTTGACGGATTGAGAGGGGTCGCTGCTCTCATGGTAATATGGTACCATATATTCGAAGGTTTTGCAACAAGTCCCATGGACCAGCGATTTAATCACGGATATCTGGCTGTCGATTTCTTCTTTATCTTATCGGGGTTTGTTATCGGCTATGCTTATGATGACCGTTGGAAAACGATGAAAACAAAAGACTTTTTCAAACGCAGATTAATTCGTTTGCATCCGATGGTGGTTCTGGGAGCTGTTTTGGGTAGCATTACGTTTTGCATACAGGGTTGTGAGAAGTGGGATGGTTCACAGGTTTCCATTTCGATGGTAATGTTGGCTATGCTTATGGGGATATTTTTGATTCCTGTTGCGCCGGGGGCAGGTCCCGAAGTCCGTGGAAACGGTGAGATGTACCCTTTGAATGGTCCCAGTTGGTCTTTGTTTTTTGAGTATATCGGAAACATACTATATGCATTGTTTATTCGCAAGTTGTCTACGAAGGCTCTCACGGTGCTGGTTGTATTGGCCGGAATCGGACTGGCTTCATTTGCCATATTCAATTTTTCCGGTTATGGTCACTTGGGTGTGGGATGGTCAATGGCAGATTATAATCTGATCGGAGGTTTCCTGCGTTTATTGTTTTCATTCTCTATCGGATTGTTGATGACGCGTGTTTTTAAACCGCTTCAGGTTAGAGGTGCCTTTTGGATATGCAGTCTGGCAATTATTGTTTTGCTTTCCATGCCTTATATCGGTGGTAGTGAATTTCCGTGGATGAATGGTATTTATGATTCTGTATGTGCCATCATTATTTTTCCGTTACTTGTCTATCTGGGTGCTTCGGGAAAAACAACAGATAAAAAGTCATCTAAAATCTGTGAATTCTTAGGAAACATATCTTACCCGTTGTATATAGTACACTACCCTTTCATGTATCTGTTTTATGCGTGGGTATGGAGTAAAGAACTCAGCTTTTCACAGGCGTGGCCGATGGCATTGGTTGTATTTTTCGGAAACATCTTACTGGCTTATCTCTGCCTGAAGTTCTATGATGAACCAGTCAGAAGATGGTTGACTAAGAAGTTTCTGGCAAAGAAATAAAAATAACATCACTGTATCATAAATGAAGGGGTTGCAAAAATCGTTTTTTGCAACCCCTTCATTTATGCCCGGCATATAAACTTAAAGTCTGGCCCCCTGCTCCCCATTATCCTGCGTACAGAGATGGGCCAAAGAATAAATTTAATCTTTCTATCTTATACAAGACAGATTTCAGTGTATATAAGAAAATCAATTCTCGTATATTCCGATTAGCCCATCCGCCGTGATGGTTTCTGCATTTATTTTTAGTTTCCGGCATCTGCTATTATTGTAGAAGCGGATGTGGGCTTTGCCGTCCTTGTCCGTACTAACTGAGGGATTCCAGTAAAGAGTACGGCGATAATCGGGAACGGGAGGAAGTGCGGAGTAATTCGGCTGATAGAACTCTTTGACCGGACTATATCCGTCAAGCCATGTTTTTCTGACACCTTTGCCTGCCTCTGTCGGTATTTTGCCTTCCGGATAGGTTTCAATCAATACGGCGCAACCATATAAGTCGGATACATCGAAGGGTGAAAGCCGTGGGTCTGCATACCGGCAAATAGTGGAAAGGTTTTCAGTAATATAAATCGATTTGATGGCTTCAAGCCTTATATATTTGTATTTATTATAGTCCATCTCAGTATGTCGGGTACATTCATAATTGATAACGAAGAGCGGCATTTTACTTTTGTAATATAGATAATTCCTTTGTGGGACAGGACTGAAATTCTTATTCATATTCAGCATCAGTTCGTGTATGTCGTCACCGATGAATTTTCCGCTGTCCTTTATGTCGTCCAGTTCAGAATGGACGTCATAATAAGCTATTGATTTTGAACGACTGTCGTAAATCTCTTTTTCTTTACTTCTTTTTTTAGCTTTGATGGTCACCTCTTTCAATCGATAGTTCTTTTCGTGGTTGCCTGCTTTAGCCAGTGAATCTGTATAGGCGGCAAAGAAGGTTTCGATGTCGTCTTCTGTCAAGACATTTGTTTCTTTATCCGGAATAGTATCTTCTTCTTTTTTCGTATTGGCGATGTTCACCTGCATGTCGGCATAATGATATTTTGCGGGGGGAGGGCTGAACAATCTGTCTAATAGAATACGATAATCTTTCTTTTTTCTGTTGACTGTCACTGCCAATATCAAGTCCCATTTCCCATAGATATCCGATATCAGTGAAAAACGTCCTAAACTATCGGTAGTAATAGCCTCGATGAAGCTGCTGTTTTCTTCATTTTCTCCCCGTTTTTTCAAAAAGCACGATACTTCTACGTTGGGTTTTGGAAGTTGCCGGACGAAAGAAACAACCTGGCCCCGTGTTTCGATACCTCTTTCGGGACCATATTTGAGGTTGAGAGGTTCAATTCCGGTCATTTGCTTCCAAGAGTAGCGGCGCCAACCCTGTATCCTCAATAACAGATCGATTGCCATGCGGTGTGTGTCGTCTTCCGCTTCAAAATAATAGCCGGGATTGCGGACATACCCTTTTATCTCGGACATTAATAGGAGGTCGGTTAGTATATTGCGTCCTGATTCCACTTCATTCATGCCATCTCTTACGGATAAAGCAAATGTGTTTTGTACCGGTTGCATTTCAGCTCCGGTTAAGGTAAATTCCAGATTTACTAATTCATAGGGATTGTATGTTTCTTTGTCTGTCCGTGCTTTTATAGATAATCGTTTTTGAGGGTGAATGAATATCAAACGGTCGGACAGGACTTCTCCGCCACCATTGAATAACGCGATACGGGAGACTCCAGGTGTTAATCTGCTTTTATCTATTTTGAAGCGAATGATTTCATTTCCTTCAACGTCGATCAGACAAAACTTGTGAAGCTTTCCTCCGCTGATAACTGCTAATCCCAATAGAGTGGCGGGAGTATTGGGATTCTTTTGCAAAGCAATTTCCACACTGTCTGTGTATGACAGATTATCAACATGTAGCGCATACCCTGCTGGCAGGGCTTCCGGCATATTAAACTGGTGTTTTTTACCATTAAACTCGACGACTGCTTTTTGTTTATCACCTGTAGGTGTGTAATTGAAAACTCCCCGTCCGTCATGGATTGCGGTGAAATGGGCTGTTTCCTGTTTTTCGTCGTTGATAACAGTACCACTCAATGTTATGGGGTTGCCATAGGCATCTGTCGCTTCGAAAGCGATTTGTGACTCTATTCCCTGAATCAGGTTTCCACTTTCGGGGAAGAACTTTAAATTTACTTTTTTGCCTTTTGTCGGTTTGGGGCGCTCCATCGGGTAATTTCCTGTTGAATATTTCCGCATCTCTTTTTCAGCGAAGTTTCCTTCTGTTTGGGGCTTGTCGAAGACCGGCAGAAGTCTTGAAAAAATAATATCTTCCCCAAAGTTAAGCATGTATTTCGTATAGGCACGAACCTCGTAAAAGCCCGAATAAAAGGGTATTTGGTTTAAAGTGAAATCTCCGTGACATTGACCGTTCTCTATTTTTAATATCCGTTTGTCGATTATTTCACCTCCGGGATTCAATAATTCGACATATAAAGTTTTACTCAGGTTTGTGGCCGGGTATAGATCGGAGGTGACCAGAAAACATTTAAACCAGATATCATCACCTTGATAATAGCTGGTATTATCGAATTGCAGGTAAACTTTCTCCTGTGGAATATGTTTTGAGAAATTTTCTATCAGACAGGCGTATTGGCTCAACTTTTGGACAAGGCTGTCTTTGTTTTGTGCAGATACATGAAGACAAAACAGGCATAGGAATAAGTATCCCGTCCATTTTTTTGTTGTTTTCATCTTATTATAGCTTGGTTAAACGGTTATTCTTATTTTCTGCTATATCTTGTTTCAGGTAAAGTTCCTTACTGTCATGCCGGGATTTACCTCTTGCAGGGCTTTTATCAGTTCCTGAGGTGACTCCGGGTCTACCATGACAAATCCAGTGGCATGTTTGATTTTTATTTTCTGTATACCCAAGGCATGGGGAGTATATGTAATACTGGTGATATGATTGAAAGAGCGTTTTTGATGGAAGCCGTTCACAATTTGCAGCATTCCGTTTTCTTTGACGATGTATCTACTGGTTGCTTGCGAAAAGTAGATTGTCGCACCTGGACCTAAGCATGCAGCGCCTATCCATATTGCCTGAATTGTTATGAAACTGATGACAATGCAAGCTACTATGCCTATAGCGAATAGCCAAAGCCCTATCTTGGGATTTCTTGCTTTAAATGTTTGTTCCATCTTTTTTAAGATTATGTTTGTAACTGTCTGATAAAGATAGGAAAAAATAGAATAAAAGAATGAAATAACTTTCTTTTTTTGAGTATTGGCTATGAAAAGATTGATTTGGGTCCTATCCGTGCAGAGATAGACCGGAAAAATAATTCTTTGCCGGTAAACCATTAATTCTGCCTTTTTATCTATTTTTGCCACTTGAGAATTTTTTTAATATTAATCTAACTATCATGAGACGAAAAGCGACTTTACTATTGCTCGTAACATTCGGACTACTGCTTGGCGCAGTGGCACAGGAAAAAATGAAAACAGTGATCGAACCCTTGAAAAATGAAAGATGGTGGGGAGGATTCGTAGCTTTAGGTAACCAGATGCCGTTTGGTGATCATTTGCGGATGCAGGATATGTCACGCAATAATATGAATAATCAGGTAGTTCCGTTCATGCTTTCTTCCGAAGGCCGATATATATGGGCCGAGAAATCTTTCTGTTTTGAGGTGAAAGACGGACAATTGATTATCTATTCGGATTCGGAAAAGATAGAACCGGTAAAAGCGGGGAATACACTGAAAGAAGCTTTACTGGCAGCTTCGGCGAAACACTTTCCACCTTCGGGACAGATACCGGAACCTGCTTTCTTTTCTCTTCCACAGTATAATACATGGATTGAACTGATGTATGATCAGAATCAGGAGGACATTATGAATTATGCCCATAAAGCCGTAGAAAACGGATTTCCCCAAGGCGTATTCATGGTAGATGATAACTGGCAGAGATATTATGGTAACTTTGACTTCAAATCCGAAAGATTTCCTGACCCGAAAGGAATGACCGACGAACTGCACAAGATGGGATTCAAAGTAATGCTGTGGGTTGCTCCTTATGTATCGCCGGACAGTCCTGAATTCCGTGAACTGGAAGCAAAGGGATATTTATTGAAAGATAAGAATGGACGTACAGCCATCATCCATTGGTGGAATGGTTACAGTGCCTGTTATGACACCACGAATCCGGAGGCTATGAATCATCTGAAGGAACAGTTAAAAGCCAATCAGGAGAAATATGGTATCGACGGATTTAAATTTGATGGTGGAGACGTTGCTTATATGACAGGAGAATATGCTTTTCATGATAAAGAGGCCGATGTGAATACTTTTATGGAGAAATGGGCCGAGATAGGTTTGAGCTTTCCCTACAATGAATTGCGTGCTGCCTGGAAGTTGGGTGGTCAGGCATTGGTACAGAGGCTGGGCGATAAGGATTATTCCTGGCGTGCGACTCAGTTGCTAATTCCCGATATGACTGCCGCGGGATTATTGGGACATTATTATACTTGTCCGGACATGGTAGGCGGAGGCCAGTTTGGTGCTTTTCTGAATGTGAAGAAGTTTGATGAAGAGTTGATTGTACGCTCCTGTCAGGTACACGCCCTGATGCCGATGATGCAATTCTCCGTAGCTCCCTGGCGCATCCTGAGTAAAGAAAATGTAGCGATTTGTGCTAAGTATGCCCATTTGCATCAACAAATGGGAGATTATATTCTGGGATTGGCAAAGCATGCTTCCGAAACGGGTGAACCTATTGTTCGGCACATGGAATACCAGTATCCCCATCAAGGATTTATCGATTGTAAAGACCAGTTTATGTTGGGTGACAAATACTTGGTTGCTCCGATGCTGACTTTCGGGACAAGCCGTACGGTGATGCTGCCCAAAGGTAAATGGAGAGATGATCGAGGGAAGGTATTTAAAGGTCCGAAAACAATAACAATAGATGTCCCGCTGGAGCGCTTGCCGTATTTTGAGAAGCTGACTAAATAGTAATTTCTATAATTAAAGAGAAAAGCCACGCTATGTAATGTTAGCGTGGCTTTTGTTTTGGGTTTAAACTACTTCTGTGTTATTTTACACGAATGATGTTGTAATTCAGGTCGCTGGCAGATACTTCCAGGCTGTCGTCAGCCAGGGTAAGGGTAGTATCATTAGCGATTACGAAATAAACAGGTTCGCTTCCGTCACTCGGGTTCAGTTTAAGAGCCGTTTTCTTTTTATTCTTTACGGTTTTCTCCACTGTCACCGGTTTTCCTTTAGAAGTGAAGGTTTTGTCTTTACCTTTGCCTTCGGCATCCAGATAAGTGACGTCCAGTGTATACGTTGTATCGGCCGCATTCGCCAGTGTGTTCAAGGTTAACACGTAGCGGATACCCGGACCGTCAGCAGCGGGAAGTACACCTTCATAAACCTGAGTTTCTTCCATAGTGGGTTCCATAACCACTGCCAAACTGTCTGCGGCTGCTTCTTCAGCTTTTGTTCCTTTTGATTGGCAGGATACCAATGCAGCAACAACGGCTGCCAACATAATTACTTTTTTCATTGTTAAGTGCTTTAAATTAATATAAAAAGTGAGTGCTATTCCTACTCTTCTTCTTTCTTTATGACAAGCAGCTTATCGACCCTCCCGCGGTCCATGTCCACTACTTCGAACTGCAGGTTTTTATAAATGAATATATCTCCGGCTTTTGGAATGCGTCCTATCAGGAACATCGCCAGTCCGCCCAATGTGGTAAAGTCTTCCGACTCGATGTCATCATAGGAGAGAATTCCCATCTCTTCCATAAAGTCCCCGATGTTCATCGAAGCTTCTACCAACAAAGAGCCGTCCTGTCTGCGAACGATTTCCTCTTCTTCAGTATCGTCCTCTTCCAGAATGTCTCCAAAGATACTTTCGGTCAGGTCGTGCAGGGTAATAATGCCCTCCGTGCTGCCATACTCGTTAACAACAACTCCGAACTTATTTTTGTTCTTCTTAAATAGCTCTAAAACTTTTTTTGCGTACAAACTTTCCGGTATAAATAGTGCCGGACGGGTGATTTCTTTCAGATCAAACTCCTGTTCGGTGCCTACCATTAAGATAATATCTTTTACAGAAACGACGCCTGCTATCTCTTCTGTATTATCATCGATCAGCAGGTATTTGCTGAAGTGTTTATCTTCGATGGTCTGAAGGACTTTTTCTTTACTGTCTGTCGTATGCAGAACGATCAGGTCGCGACGATGGGTCATCAGTTCGTTGGCACGTTTATCCGAAAACCGGAATACATCGCGCAACATTTCGGTTTCTTCTTTGTCGATGACTCCCTGTTCCGAACTTTGATGCAGAATCATTTTCAATTCTTCTTGGGTCATCAGCCGCTCTTCACTTTTCAGCCCAATCAGCTTATTAAGCAGGCGGGTAGAGATGCTGAGTAACCATACGAAAGGATAAGAAATTTTAGTCAGCAGAATCATGACGGGGCTTAACAGGGTTGCATAGCGTTCCGGATTACTAAGAGCAATGGATTTGGGAACCAGCTCTCCGATGATCAGCGACAAATAAGTAATGATGACTACTGTGGTAATCATAGCGAGGTCTTTTGCATAAGGTTCGGCTCCCGGAATCATAGCGAAAAGGGGAACTACATCGTCGGCAATGGCCACTCCACCATAAGCACCCGATATGATACCGATCAGCGTAATACCAATTTGGATGGTAGAAAGAAATTTTTCGGGTTCTTCCAATTGTTTCAGTACTCCCCGTGCTGATTTATTTCCTTTGCTTACCAGGGTTTCAAGGCGTGCTTTACTTGAAGATACTAAGGCGATCTCGTACATGGCAAAAATACCATTCAGTACGAGTAAAAGAATAATGATTAAGAATTCCATATAGATGTGAATAGTTTCATGACCGCAAATTACACTAAAGTACGGACTCATGCAAAATCTATCGAAATTATTAATGAATTTTTTCAAAAAAAGTTGAGGCCGACCCTCCGGATGTGGGGGCCGGCCTTATGCAGGATCAGAAAATGTTGTATCCGGGTTTATTTATTCTTGGTGTATTCGTCAGCTTTTTCTTTAGCGCGGGCTACGCGTTTGGCTGTATCCGGATGTGAAGAGAACATTTTCTGGAATTTGGATTCTTTCGGGGCTTCGGCCGATAATTCCAATAATTTGTTCAATGCATTGTACATTGCGTATGGATCGATATTATGTTTGATGCTAAATTCAAAACCATAGTCGTCCGCCTCTGTCTCCTGTTTCTGAGAGTATTGCGCACCGGCCAATGCTTCCGCCATGGCACCCAGTTCAGAATCTGACAGTTTAGCTACAGTCGAGCTGGCAGCTCCTGCGGCATTTTTTACGGCCGAACGGAGATAAGCATTCTTCATTGCATCTTTTGAGTCTGTATGAATCACGTGTCCGATTTCGTGTCCTACTACAGCCATTACTTCATCGTCTGTCATAATGTCCATCAGACCGGCACAAATGCGTACACTGCCGTCACCACATGCAAAAGCGTTCACATCCACAACCTCGTATACGCCGAAATTTACTTTCAGTCCGTCCACTTCTTTGATGTGTCCGGTCAGTTTCTCCAGTCGTTTGCCATACTCACTGTCAGCAGCTGTCAGCGGATTGTGGGTATCCATCCATTGCATATATTCTTTGCTCATAGCTGCAATGTCGGCATCCGACAGCGTGATTGCCTTAGCTGCGTCACTTCCTGCCTGTACCACTTTGCCTACATTGATTTTTTTACCGCCGATTTTAAATTGTGCCGAGGCAGTCGTGAAGCACATTCCACATAACAGTGCTGCGATAAAAACAATTCTCTTTTTCATTTTAGTAAGTTTTTGTAATTAATAATATAGTTGTCTATGTGTTTAATATTCAAATGTGATTCCTAATGTAGGCATTAAAGTTCCGCTTTTTTGAGAGATGTATTTCATCTTATAGCGTTGTTCGGCTATCGGAGCCGACGGATTTTCGATGACTCCCGTACTCATCAATATGTCCGGCTGGCGGAACTTGCTGTTTGTCACATTTTGCAGGTCAATGTAAAAACCGAGCATACAGCGTTTCAAATAGAATGTTTTGTCAACGCGGACATCCAGTTGACCAAAGGCCGGCAAGCGTCCTGTGTTATATTGGCCGTAATCATAATAGGGTCGTCCTTGGGCATTCCATGCCGTCACCAGAGAGGATTTGTCAATATCGTAAGGTGTGTAGGGTGCTCCGCCGATGCAACTGACCTTCATTCCCAGACTCCAGTTGTGAGGAAAGTTATAGGTTCCACTCATATTGAATATGTATCGGTTGTCCCAGGCGGAAGCTATGTATTCGGATTCTTTGTTGTTGCGGTATTCACTTTTGAATAACGTGAACGAAGAGGACAGATTCAGCTTTTTGGCTATCAGCCATTTCATCAGTATTTCTGCTCCATATGCCCTTCCTTGTGAGGTAGAACTTAATGCTTCATTCCCGATCACTCCGTAATCGTTTCCTTTACAGGCCAGAGGTATCCCGTCGACAATAGAGAATGGTATTTTATCATATTTTTTATAGAAACCTTCAATAGATAACTCGAAGGTATTGCGCGGACGCCAACTCAGCCCTATGCTTTCCTGACTGACTCTCATGTAACGGAGGTATTTGTTGACCAGTTTGCCATTGTTATCCTTGAATCCCAATCCGGTATAAGGAGGCAACTGATAATAGAGTCCGGCATTCCCGCTCAAGTAGACTCCATCCGTCAGCCGGTAGGAGAGTGACAGGCGGGGAGACAACTGATCGGACATTCCCTTCATGCCGGAAGAGAAGTTGTTGGCATCAGTCCGTACTCCGAGTGAGGTGGTAAACCGTTCGTCGGGTGTAGCATAACTAATGGTTCCGAATAATCCCCAGCGCCAAAATCCCAAATAGGTATGATAATCGAAGGTCTTGCCTCCATCGATATAAACCCGCTGGAAAGTGGTATTGGTATATTGAGAATAGTCCAGGTTAGCTCCCAAATTTACTTTCCAGTTTCCGAACGTCGAGGCATTTTCTATCCGGAACTTGGTCTCCTGTTCCACCGAGCGTAATTTCAATGACAGGTTTTCTGCACTACTTTCGTCGTTGTTCAGATATTTGGTGTTGCGGTTATTCAGATAACTGTGGCTTATAACAACAGATTGTACATGGGCTCCGGCATAATGACGGTATACCGCTCCCAGTGTGAAGGTTTCCTGCTGAATTTTAGGTAAATAGCTGAGGATATATTCGGCTTTTTCTCCGTCGAGTTTCGTGTTCAGTTTCATGTTGTCGATGCCGCCAAGCCCCAGTACAGTCAGTTCGTTAGTCGTATTGAAACGGGTTTTCAATTTGAATTGTGCATCTGTAAATGTAGGCAGAAATGGTAGGCCCAGCATATCGAACAGGAATTGGAGGTAAGACTGCCGTACTGAAACCAGATAGGAAGTCTTTTTGCCAAGATGTCCGTTAGATGCTAAAGATACCTCCGAGGCACCCAGTGTCGCCTTGAGTGAATTGCGTTCCATGTCGCCGTCACGCAATTTGAAGTCAAGCACCGAGCTGAGTGAATTGCCTTTGTCGGCAGGAAAGGCTCCGGTATAGAAATTCACTTCACGGATCAAGTCGGCATTGATGATTCCTACGGGACCACCCGATGCCCCTTGTGTACTGAAATGATTAATGTTAGGTATTTCCACTCCGTCCAGATAGAATCGGTTTTCGGATGGAGAACCACCCCGGACAATCAGGTCGTTCCTGTATCCTGCCGGAGAGAAAGCAACCCCCGGATATGACTGTACGATGCGTGAAATATCCCGGTTGGCCCCCGGACTTTTCTCGATTTCCTGCAGGCCGATGATGCGTAGTCCGACAGGACTTTCCAGATCATGCCGGAAAGGGGAGGCGGTGACTGTGACTCCTTCCAGTTCGGTCAGGTTCTCTTCCGTTTCGATTTGGATGGTAAGATCTTTAGTGGAGACAATATATTCGGGGGTAAGTACCGTTTTATATCCTACCGCAGATGCCTGAAGGCGATAAATACCGGGGGGGACTTCCTGAATGTTGAAGTGCCCTTCAGCATCTGTCACCGCTCCACGTCCCAGCCCCAAGATCAGTACATTGATAAATTCCAGTGGTTGACGGCTGGCTTTGTCAATTACAGTCCCCTTGATTTTGTGCGTTGGTTGCGCACCGGCTGCCGTGAGCAAGCCCAAAAGAAACAGGAAGAAAACAGTTTTTTTCATTGGCCTGGTTTCGATATACTTTGTGAATTCTGTGCAAAGTTATATAAAAAAGGTTTTGGCTCTCGTTTTTATCTGTTATTTTTGTGGGGAAGTTTTAAATATAAATTATGAAAACCATAAAGCTGATTACTTGTAATGATGCCGTTCAAGCTCATATCATTCAGGGAGCACTTGCTAACGAAGGCATCGACTCTCTGTTACATAATGAAAATATGTCGACATTGTTGAGAGGTTATGTCCGTGACATCTCCGGAGTAGATGTTTTGGTGGCCGATTGTGATTACGAAGCGGCCGTGCGATTGTTACAGCAGAATCAGATGATTCCTGAAGAACAGAAGTTTTGTCCTTTCTGCGGTTCGGATCAAATCAGGTTTGTTCTTAAAAAGGAGCACCGGATGAAAGCCATCAGCGCTGCCATCGCTTCTATGCTGGCAGGTGTTCCGCCGGGAGATAATCATTGGGAATATATTTGCAGCCACTGTGGAAAAGCTTTTGAGAAACCGGTTGCGGAATTCAATCCTGTTGTTCCCGAAGTGGGGGATTAAAATGGTAAACTCTAAAAAACATAGATTAAAAATGAAAAGAAGAAACTTTATTTTGGCTTGTCTGCTCTTACTCGCTTTACCTCTTAGTGCTGCAAAAGTGGATACGCTGATGGTGAAGAGCCCCTCTATGAATAAGGAGGTTCAAGTAGTGGTAGTGACTCCTGATGTTGCTTCTGGAAAACAGGCAGTGGAGTGTCCCGTGCTCTATTTGTTGCACGGTTATGGCGGCCATGCCAAGACTTGGATTCAGATAAAACCGAATTTACCGGAAATCGCAGATGAAAAAGGGATTATTTTTGTATGTCCCGACGGGAAAGACAGTTGGTACTGGGATAGCCCCAAGAATCCGGCGTACCGGTATGAAACATTTGTTTCTTCGGAGTTAGTGAGTTATATTGACCGGAATTATAAAACGATTGCCGACCGTAAGGGGCGTGCCATCACCGGACTCAGTATGGGGGGACATGGGGCTATGTGGCTCGGCATCCGTCATAAAGATGTGTTTGGAGCGGCAGGAAGCACCAGTGGAGGTGTCGATATCCGCCCTTTTCCGCAGAATTGGAGTATGAACAAACAGTTGGGTGAAATGGCTTCCAATAAAAAGGTGTGGGATGAACATACGGTAGTCAATCAACTTGATAAAATTCAGAATGGCGATCTCGCTTTGATTATTGATTGTGGTGAAGATGATTTTTTTCTGAATGTAAACAAAGACTTTCATAACCGGTTGTTGGGGCGCAAGATCAATCATGATTTTATTACCCGTCCCGGTGAACATAACGGGAAATACTGGAATAATTCCATTGATTATCAAATCCTCTTCTTCAGTAAGTTCTTTGTCAAGAAGTAGGGAACAGGTGATAAAGAGCATTCTGGGATTATAAGTGCCACTCTTCTCCCTCCGTATATGAAGCCTGGGTAGGTTTGGATGGGGCATTACTTCACTACTTCGTGAGGGCAGAGGCAAAGCCGTTCTTCTTATTCAATATTGATATTGATGGTTCTCGTATCTGTTTTCGTTTCATTGTATGCATTACCGTTTATATCGATCACAGTACCCGTAGAGGTAGTCTTTGCTATGATTCCGGTTGGTTTGCCGTCTTTATCCAGTTCATAAGTGTATTTTGTATATTCCTCCTCGTTTCCTTCCGGAGTGTTTCCGGTAATCAGATACTTTGACTGGGTGCCCAACAGTCTGGCATAAATAGCGTCGGTGTGGAGGGACAGGGGGTAAATATCACAAACCTGCAGGCAGGGAAGCTGATACAGGTTCTTCGTATTTCCCACCTGATAATTGGTTTGCTGGCCATTGGCTATGATATGGCTTAAATTTCCGTTATCGTATGCCAATTCCACAGAAGAATAAGGCGTACCGTCTATTTTTTCGTCGATCCGGGTAAGATATTCGCCGGAATATGTGAATTTATACTTTCTGATCTGGCTGGACAATTTATAAGTGCATTCGGTGGCATATCCCGTATCCCCTAAAATATAGGTACCCGTATTCCCGTTTTCATCTGTCAACGTCACTTCGTTGCCGGAGTAGGAAAGAGTCACTTCGTGTGTCAGGCTCTGTCCGTAGAACTCCTGTACAGTGGTGTGGGTCGTTAATTTATTGTTATTGAATACGTAAGTATCCGTGCGGTATACATCGCCTCCGTCACTGTGCAAATTTTCCTTCAGGGTCATTTGGTTGAAATCGGGAACCGGGGGAAGATTCTGCTCTTCCTTATCATCGGTACATGCCGAAACAGCCATGACAGAAAATGATAAAAGGAAACAGTATAAAAGTTTATTCATATCAATAATGTTTTATTCGCCTGCAAATGTAGTTAATAACCTCTTTATCTACCACGATTATGGTATAAAAATGCCTTCAATGTGCGATTTCTTCCCCGGTCGGATTCTTCTATCTTTGCAACATATAAAAATTGGACACTGACAATGAACTCTAAATATAGATAGCAAATGGAAACGAAGAAATTACATTTTGAGACTTTACAACTCCATGTTGGACAAGAGACTCCCGATCCGGCAACTGATGCACGTGCCGTACCTATTTATCAGACAACTTCCTATGTATTCCGGGATTCGGCCCACGCTGCCGCACGTTTCGGATTGCAGGACCCGGGGAATATTTATGGACGTCTTACCAATTCCACTCAGGGAGTATTGGAAGAGCGTATAGCGGTTCTCGAGGGTGGAGTAGGCGGTCTTGCCGTTGCTTCCGGAGCCGCAGCCGTGACATATGCTATCGAGAATATTACTCGTTCCGGTGACCATATTGTAGCTGCCAAGACCATTTATGGGGGCACATACAACTTGCTGGCACATACTCTGCCTACTTATGGAGTAACAACCACTTTTGTAGATCCGTCCGACCTTTTTAATTTCGAACGGGCTATTCGTGAAAATACAAAGGCGATATTTATCGAAACTCTGGGAAACCCCAATTCCAATATTATCGATATGGATGCCGTAGCCGCCATTGCCCATAAATATCGGATTCCGCTGATTGTGGATAATACTTTCGGTACGCCTTACCTTATCCGTCCCATTGAGCATGGAGCAGATATCGTAATACATTCTGCCACTAAATTCATTGGTGGACACGGCAGTTCGTTGGGAGGGGTTATTGTCGATTCCGGTAAATTTGATTGGGTCGCTTCCGGTAAATTCCCTCAACTGACCGAACCTGATGCAAGCTATCATGGTGTACGGTTTGTAGATGCTGCCGGGGCAGCTGCCTATATTGTCCGTATACGTGCCGTACTGTTGCGCGATACGGGGGCTGCCATCAGTCCGTTCAATGCTTTTATTCTGTTACAGGGATTAGAGACTTTGTCTTTGCGTGTAGAACGACATGTAGCCAATGCTTTGAAGGTTATTGATTTTCTGGTGAACCATCCGAAGGTAGCAGCTGTTAATCATCCATCGCTGCCCGATCATCCGGATCATACTATCTATCAGCGTTATTTCCCTGATGGAGCAGGTTCTATCTTCACTTTTGAGGTAAAAGGAGGAACGGAGGAAGCGCAGAAATTTATCGATAGTCTGCAGATATTCTCTTTGCTGGCCAATGTGGCCGATGTGAAGTCGCTGGTGATTCATCCGGCCACTACCACACACTCGCAACTGAATGCACAGGAGTTGGCGGAGCAGGGAATTAAGCCCGGAACGGTAAGACTTTCGATAGGTACGGAACATATTGAAGATATTATTGATGACTTGCGTCAGGCATTAGAGAAAATTTAAAAAATGGATATAGCAGCATTATTATCAGGAGGAGTAGACAGTTCGGTTGTGGTACACTTGCTTTGTGAGCAGGGATATAAACCTACACTTTTTTACATAAAAATAGGGATGGACGGAGCGGAATACATGGATTGTTCCGCCGAAGAGGATATCGAGTTATCTACTGCCATAGCCCGGCGTTACGGTTTGGAACTGGAAGTTGTGGACCTGCATCGGGAATATTGGGATAATGTGGCTGCTTATGCCATCGAGAAGATACGGAAGGGACAGACACCGAATCCGGATGTGATGTGCAATAAACTGATCAAGTTTGGATGTTTTGAACAGCAGGTAGGAAAAGATTTCGATCTTACGGCAACCGGGCATTATGCTACGACTTTGCAACTGGGGGAGAAAACTTGGTTGGGTACAGCTAAAGATCCTATAAAAGACCAGACCGATTTTCTGGCTCAGATTGATTATCTGCAAGTTTCAAAGTTACTGTTTCCGATAGGAGGACTGATGAAGCATGAAGTTCGCGAGATAGCTTTGAAGGCCGGGTTGCCCAGTGCCCGCCGGAAAGACAGCCAGGGAATTTGTTTTTTAGGCAAGATAAATTATAACGATTTCGTCCGTCGCTTTCTGGGTGAAAAAGAAGGGGCGGTGATCGAACTCGAAACAGGTAAAAAGATTGGAACCCATCGCGGCTATTGGTTTCATACCATTGGCCAGCGAAAGGGGTTGGGATTGGGGGGAGGCCCTTGGTTCGTTGTGAAAAAGGATATTCAGGATAACATTATTTACGTCTCACATGGGTACGATGCTGATAAACAGTACGGATACGAATTCAGGATGAAAGACTTCAACTTTATCACAAGTAATCCGTGGAAAGATTCGACAGGCGAGGAGGACGTTACGTTTAAGATCCGGCATACACCGGAGTTTATCAAAGGGCGCTTGATACAGGATGCAGACGGTTACCGGATTATCTCTTCCGAGAAATTACAGGGAATTGCTCCGGGACAGTTCGGGGTGATTTACGATGCCGAATCCAGAATTTGTTTCGGGAGTGGTGAAATAGGATGATGCCCCTCCCGAAAATCTTTCTTTCGTTTTTTCAAATATAATATTCCGCCAAGTCAACAATGCCTGCCCGCATGGCATATTTGATGGCCTCGTGCACATTGTTCACTCCCAGTTTACGGAATATATTCTTTCGGTGACTGTTGATGGTATGGAAGCTCAGATTCTTCTCTGCGGCTATCTCTTTGGTCGTTTTTCCCAAAGCTATTTCTTTCAGGATTATTTTTTCTGTCGGTGTAAGCAGGCGGTCTTCCTGCGGCACGAAAGTATGCACGGATGAAGCAGTGTTTGTATTTCCGCTTCCCGATAACAGCAGATTGCTTACGTGATTGCAGATAAAGCGTTCTTTGCGTGATGCGCATTGCAGAGCCGACATAATTTCTTCTTTGGAGTTATCTTTCAACACTACTCCGAACGCATGGCTGCTGAACAAGACCTGCCTCAGGAAGCCGATACTCAATTCGTCGGAGAACAAGAGCCAGTCCGACTCTTTGAATCGTTCCTGAAGGATAATCAGTTCATCCGCACCGGAAAAATCGAACAATGTATAATCTAAAATAACCACCGCTTGCGGATGAATGCGTAATAGCTGAACCAACTCTATTTTATTGTCGGCTTCCAGCAACAGGCTTACTTCTTTCTGCTTGCTTAACAAAAACATCATTCCTGCTTTCGTGATGTCCTGGTTATCTGCGATGATATATTCTCTCATAATCTATCCATAAAAAAACTCCGTTGCAAATGTACACTTTTTGTGCGATTTGCAACGGAGTTATGTGAATTAGTTACGAGTAGAGGGCCACTCGTTACTTTTATTACCATGAACGGCCTTTAAATACATCCGACTGACTCAGCGGAACGAGGTTACCGCTCAGAGTTAATGTATTGGAGTTGAAGTTCGGGTTAATGGTTACAGTAGCGTTATTTCCACCGTTGGTCAATGTGATAAATACCTGAGCCGAGATACCGATACCCTGTACGCTGAAGTTACAGTTTACGTTTCCTCTTTTATCGGTAGTCACTTTTACGTCCGAAGTAGTTCCATCCACAGTTACACCACCAATTCCGTTAGGGCCGGGGTACGGAGTGTTGAATGCCACCTGCACAGTTGCTCTCTGTCCATTCAGCATCACAAAGTTAGTGTTTGACGACACGAAAGCGGTCTGGCCACGTTTGAAAATCACTTGGTCGGCTTCCAATACAAACTGTTTGTCTTTGATAGCTTGTACGGCTTGTTGATACGCTACTTGGTCGGCAGCCTGTTCTTCGGCTTTCAGTCTGGCTCTTTCGGCGTCTCTTTGTGCCTTGCGGTCTGCCCGACGCACCTCCCTGTTAGACTCTTGTGCATACATCATGGTCGATGCACTTACTAATACCAATGCTACTAATGCAATAAACTTTTTCATAACTTTTTTTTGTTTAGGTTTAAAACTGTTGTTCGTTTATTCCAAGAACAACTCCCTTTTCAGATTGTTCACTTGCGTCTCACAATTTTATATCCGATAGCGGCAATCGTAATGCTCATTAACGGACTGATAATGTTGAAGAAGCAATAAGGAAGATAAACCAGTGTCGGAACACTTAATATCGTGGCCTGTGTCATTCCGCAGGTATTCCATGGTATCAAGACGGAAGTTACTGTAACAGAATCTTCCGTAGTCCGGCTGAGCAGACAGCTTTCATAACCTTTCTTTTCATATATATCCCGGAACATGTTTCCGGTCAGGATAATGCTGATATATTGGTCGGCTGTGGCGAGGTTCAGGAAGATACCCGAACAGACCGTAGAAGCCACCATGCTAACCGTATTTTTCATGAAGCGGACAAATACGGAAGTGATACTTCCCAACATTCCGCTGGCAGTCATGGCTCCTCCGAAGCACATGGCACAGATGATAAGCCATACCGTATTCATCATGCCCGCCATGCCGCGGGTGGCCACAAGTTCGGTGAGCGCTTCGTTGCTTGTCTGTAGGCTGGTTCCTCCATAAAGGGTCATCATCAATCCTTTAAAGATGGACTGAATACCTTCGGAATTCTGAGCACCGGATATTTCTTGCAACAGATCGGGTTGGAAGAATACCGCAAATACTCCTGCCAATGCTGCCGACAAGAACAAGGTGATAATGGAAGGTACCCGACGGGCAATCAGTATGCCTGTTCCTATCGGTACAATCAGCAACCATAGCGTAATGTGGAATTTTCCTGCCAGTGCTGCCGAGAACTCTGCTATATGTTCTGTATTTCCGGCATTGTGTGACAGCCCGGCTACAGTGAAGATTATCAAGGTGATGATTAATGATGGCACAGTGGTTATCAGCATATAGCGGATGTGCTTGAACAGGGGGGTGTCGGTAACCGAGGCGGCTAATATCGTAGTATCCGATAATGGTGAGATTTTATCTCCGAAGTAAGCTCCCGAAATAATAGCTCCGGCGATCCATCCTTCTTCAAAACCTTGTGCTTTCCCGATTCCCATCAGGGCGATCCCGATGGTGGCAATCGTGGTCCAGGAACTTCCGGTCATAACCGATACCAATGCGCAAATAATGCAGGTAGAGGTCAGGAAAAAACTGGGATGAATGATTTGTATGCCGTAATAAATCAGTGTCGGAACTACGCCACTGATCATCCACGCACCACTCAGGGCGCCAATAATTAAGAGGATAATCAGTGCAGAAGATACACCGGTAATATTGTTCGTAATAGCCAGTTCAAAGTCTTTCCATCCTATCTTGTAGAATCCCATGCCGATCAGTACACAAACAGCTGTTGTGGTCAGGAGGGACACCTGGCTGCCTCCGCTGAGTGCATCGCTGCCAAATGTGCGTATGGTGGCAAATAGCAGGGCAACCAGTACGATCAAGGGGATCAACGAGACAAGGGGCGAGGGGATTTTTTTCATGATTCTTCTTTTCCTTTTTTATTTTCAAGCATCTATTCCTGTAAATGTTTTCAGTGCGTAACCTATCAGGAAGCTGATACCGGCTACACTGAAACTGAGTACCACCATTTCGGTAAATCTTTTGCGGAAGCTCTCTCCGCGTGCCACGGAATAGTAGTAATTGAACAATGCGATGATCATTAAAGCCATGGCCAACATTACCCCTAAAGCTATCAGTACGTTTTCAATCAGGATGAACGGAGCAACCAGTGCCGCCACCGTGATGATATAGGCGATTCCCGTATAGATAGCTGCTTTCACCGGGTGTTTGTTTTCTCCGCCTTCCGATTTGGTCGAGAGGTATTCGGACGAAGCCATTGATAAAGCTGCCGCTATTCCGGTGATGCTTCCGGTCAGGGCAATCAGCCTGGAGTCGCTTAATGCCAAAGTGAAACCGGCCAGTGCTCCGGTAAACTCTACCAAGGCATCATTTAGGCCGAGTACTACCGATCCCATATATTCAAGCCGCTCTTCGTTGATCAGTCCGATTAGTTTCTGTTCGTGGATTTCCTCTTCTTTGGCCAACTGCTGGAGATCCGGAAAATCGGTATATTTGGCATAATCATGATGTGCGTTCTCTTCGCTCGATTCCATCAGCTTAATTGCAAATGTAATACCCAGGACCCGTGCCAACCAGTAGTATTTGGCTATACGCATCCGGTCGGGTGCTACATCGGTTCCTGTATACTTCTTCAGTGTGGCATAATGTGCCTTTTCTTCTTCTGAAATCAGGCGTAATACTCTGCGGTTCGATTCGTCTTTTTCAATAGAGGCCAGCCGTTCGTATACGATGCTTTCGGTTTTTTCGTTTCTTTGGAAACGGATAAACTCTTCATTCATTTCTTTATTCAGGTTCGTTTTCATAACTCTTAATTTTGCAAGATATCCTGTCTTCTGCACCACCAATAGCGGATAAATAATATCCCTGTGAACATAAGTGCCAGTGAGAGTCCGGTGTAGAAAACCGAGATGAACGTGTCGGGTAACAGATGTAGCGAACGAATGGTAATTCCCATCGCTATCATGAAGCACATGACAATCCAGCCCTTTGCGTCAAAAAAAGAGAAGGGGCAATTTTTTTCCTTTTTCTTTTGTTCGATCCGGCGGGTATGTTTATAGTAGAGCTTTCGGAAGACGAGAATAAAAAACAATAGGAAGACGACCGTAGCTTCGCCTACCTTGAAGTGCCAGTGTCGTGAGTCATTGAGCCAGGTCACAATACCTATACGCAGGAGATTGGCCCCCGCTATTATCCAAACGATACCGGCTGTGATTAATAATACTTGTCTGTTTACTCCGTACTTCATGTCTATATAACAATTATTAGGTGACTTCGGATTATCGTTTTGAGAAAAAAGTAATCAGCAGTGAACCGATGGTCAATGCTATTCCCGTACCAACAACTCCATGCCAACCGAATGCCTGCCAGAATGTTCCTGCCAGAAACGTCCCCGTAGAGGCACCTATGAAGTAAGTGGTCATAAAAATCGTATTAATGCGGTTAGAAGCACTCGGACAGAGTTCGAAGATGCGGGTCTGGTTGCTTAATTGGATACATTGCATACCTATATCGATGATAATGATGCCGGCAACTATACCCCAATAAGAGTTTTCCCCTGCAAACAGCAGGAACCAAGCCAATAAAATCAGTCCGCATCCGATGAAATTGAATCGTCTGACCCCGACTCTCCGTACATACTTTCCTACGAGGGAAGCTGACAAAGCACCGGCAATGCCACACAACCCTAACATACCGATGACATGGCTGTCGGCATAGAATGGGGCACCTCCCATCTTAAATGCCAGACACGACCACATAGCCAGAAATGAACCGAAAGCAAGTGCAGCACGGACAGAGAAAATGCGAAGTTCGGGATATTGCTTCAATAATGAATACAAAGACTTCATTAAGTCGCTATACCTCCCCTGAAAGTTAGGGCGTATGTCCGGCAATACCCGCATGACCACAATGCCACATAACAGCATCATACCTGCGGCGATATAATACATTTCGCGCCAGCCAAACAGTTCTCCTATAAATCCGCTGACCACTCGTGAAGCCAAGATGCCGGTCAGTAATCCCGAAACTACGATCCCTACGTTCCGTCCCTTGTTTTCCGGACGCGAGAACTGAGAGGCTATCGGGATAAATATTTGTGGCATCACCGAACAGATACCTGTGAGAAGCGAAGCACAAAGAATGATATGGATGTTGGGAGCCATTGCGATGACGAGCAACGAGAGAATCAATACGGAGAAACTGGTAAGAATGATACGTTTCCGCTGGTATAAGTCACCTAAAGGAACGATAAACAATAATCCGAGCGCATAACCGATCTGTGTCACCATGGCGATCAGATTGGTTTTAAACTCCGAAACGCCCAGTTCATGGCGAATCATGTTCAGTAAGGGCTGGTTATAGTAAAGGTTGGCTACCGATATGCCTGCAACAATGGCGAGTGTCCAGAGTATCGAAGCTGGTAATCCACCATTTTCTTTCAAAATCTGTTTCATGGCGCAAAGTTACCATTTTGGGGGCTATTCCACAAAGAACGTTGTTGAAATTGTATTTCCTTCGTCGTCTACTGCTGTCAGCGAGTGCTTTCCCGGAGCAGGGCGTAGAGAGAATTTATGGAAGTCTTGTGTCTGCATCAGGTAGGTTTCGTCCAGATGCCAGTAGACAGTTGTGTTGGGATGGCTGTGGACCAATTCGACGGTCAGCTGTCCTTGGTTACCATCCATCTGTTTAGGCAGATGGATCCGCGCTCCCATCGGAGGATAGATAAACTGCATCGGCTGGAAACGGTCTTCTCCGCATCCGGGTTTGAAGGGGGGGAGCGGATGATACTCAGGATGATGCTGTTTATAATACCACTCCCATACGGGTGGAAGGGTAAACCAGTTTTGGCGGGCAACCGGTTCACTGTCAGCACAGTTTTCATAGATACGGAACCGTTCATCTGCTGATAGGGTGACCGGGTGGTGATAGGGGCAGGCTTCCGTTCTGAGGCCTTCCGGAAGAATAAACAGGGTATCTGTTTCTTCACAAAACCGTCCTTTCAAATGTCCGGATTGCCGACAGATCTCTGCTTCAACCAGTTTACCTTGTGGCCGCTCGAACCAAGGAGAGGAGGGGAGCAGATTGAATACATCGAACAGGACAGGCCCCGCTGTACGGGCTCCTACCAGTCCGGGCTTGCCTTCACCCGTAGCATTTCCGACCCATACACCTACGGCATATTTTGGAGTTACCCCCACTGCCCAGGCATCCCGGAAACCATAACTGGTACCCGTTTTCCAGGCAATGGTTTGCATGGAAGGAATGGTACGCCAGTCTATCTCTTCGGGGCGGTTTACTTCTTTGATGGCGTCAAATGTCTGCCAGACTGCTCCGGGTTGGAATGGCGGATGTTGAATGATGGCCGGGGATCGGTGGGCGGAGAGGGAGTCCGATAATAATAAGGTACAAGGGGTCTGTACCAGTCCGTTGAGGCTGCGTCCCATATTGGCATAGGCCGAAGTGACATCCCAAAGGGTAGCTTCCGCTCCTCCCAGAATCAAAGAAAGTCCGTAGTGTCCTGAGGGACGGTTTAAGGTGGTCAGCCCTATCTGCTTCAGAAAATTGTGGAACTTGGGTACTCCATACCGTTGTAACATTGTGACCGAAGGAATGTTGAGCGAACGTGCGATGGCTTCCGAAGCCGGTACGGCACCTTCGAATTGCTGGTTGAAGTTTTGTGGAGTAAAGCCATTAATGTTGACCGGAACGTCCGGTAACAGAGTATTGGGAAGAATCTCTCCTTCCTGTAGCATTGCATAATAAAGAAAGGGCTTGAGAATGCTTCCTGTGCTGCGTGGTGACCGGATTACATCTACCTGGTTACCGCTCTTTTTCTTGTCGAAGTGTACATTGCCGCAATAAGCAATGGCCTGATTGGTACGAATGTCAATTACGAGGATGGCCATATTTCGGATATCACTTCGCTTGAATTCGCTGTTCCACCGTTCTACCAGACTTTCTATCTGAGTTTGTATACCCTTGTCGATGGTCGATACGGAATATTCTCCATTTCGGGTCTGATAGAAATGGTCTGTCAGATGGGGGGCTATCTGTGGAAGAGGCAAAGGTTCCTGGGGAAGTGGCTCACTGATAGCCAGTTCATAAGTGGAAGTATCGAGAATACCTTTTTGGTGCAGGTGTGTCAGCAGTCGGTTTCGTTTGTCAAGTAATGCTTGCCGGCTTTTCGAAAGGTGGATCATGGCGGGAGAGTTGGGAAGTACGGCAAGCATAGCCGATTCCGCCCAGGACAGTTCTTCTGCCGAGTGTCCGAAATAGCGCCATGCAGCAGCATCCAGTCCCACTACATTACCTCCGAAGGGGGCATGCGAAACATAAAGTGACAATATCTTCTTCTTGGAATAACGGAACTCCAGCCGGGTGGCTCCTATCATCTCGATCAGTTTTTCCTTGAATGTACGCGGCTTGTTCCGTGCCAGCCGAATCGTTTGCATCGTAAGAGTGCTTCCCCCGCTGACGATTCGCTTGTGTCTGAGATTTTGCAGGGCGGCTCTGCCTATTGCCAAGGGGTTGACTCCCCAATGGCGGTAGAATTGACGGTCTTCAAATTCAACCAGACAGGTAGCTACTTTTTCCGGTGTGTTGTCGCGCGGAGGGAAACGCCATTGTCCATCCGTGGCGATACGGGCACCGAGAAGTTCCCCATTACGGTCGACCAAGACAGTAGAATAGGGAGAGGTGAATAATTGCCGGGGAAGACAAAATAAGTATAGGAGAAGTAGGAGGAAGAGAGAAATCTTCCACCAACTTTTGAAATATTTCTTCCACCCCCTCCCTTGTGGGGAGGGGGGAAGATTGTTTGGTTTAAGAATACGGTTCATCAGGTTTTATTTGATAGTTTTACCTGATGACTTGCGTCCTTCCGGCCTGTGTCCTTGCCTGTGCATTAGCATCATACATCGCTTCACACTGGATAGCCGGCATAACAAAATCACCGGCATAGGTCGCCTGTAAGCGGACGGTAAATGTTTTGGCTTGTCCCTGCTGTAAGTTAAAGTAGGTCAGTATCCGGTCATCGCGAATATCCTGATAGCTATAAGGAGCAGAGGTTGTAATCTGTCCTGCCATTCGTTCATTAAAGATCTCCCAGCCGGCAGGAATGATATGTGTCAGTGCCAGATTCGTATAATCCGTCGTACCACTGATGTTGGCTACAGTTACCACTGCCATAAAGTCCGTACCCTGATTCAGAGAACGTGTATCTATCGGCGAGCCGTTATTGTCTAAATACCTTACGTTCAGGCGTAGATTATTGGCCATCGGCGGCAATGTGTCGTTCAGTAATTGGGTACGTGTGATCAGATCTGCGTTTAGAGACCCTTTCCCGTTATTTTTCAGGATTACTTTTCCTTCATGTGGTGAAGTGGGGAGTGATGCCTCGTATATGGCTTTGGCTGATTTTACAGCCGGTTGCTGTTTGCCATTCAACGTCCAGTTAAAGTCCAGCGTACCGGACAGTTTTTCTGCCAAACGTCCCATTGCCATCAATGAAAAGGCAGTAGACTGTGTGCTGAACCATGTCTCTTGTGCCAGGTTGTGTGAAACGATTTTGGCTTGTTCCATGGCCTCACGCTGGCGGTTCATCAGCAGTAAGGTTTCAAGTATCATTGCTTCGTCACGATCGGATGAACCGTATACATAGTTATTCGATGAATAAGGTTCTACGGTTGTCTTAGCACTGAATACCAGTTCACCGGCTGCTTTCTCTTTGCCGTTGAGTGCATAGGCGGCTGCCAAACGCCATTTGGCTTGTTGCGAGAGTGCCGGCAATTCTTTCATCCGGTTCATGGCTCCATGTTCAGGTGATCCCGCCATAGCCAGTGTGTAAAGGCGGAAAGCCTGCTGGAGGTCTGCCTGCCAATACCACCAGTTCTGCTCTTGTGTGACGGGTTGCCAATTCTGGGATGCTGCCTTTTGGAAGCGTTTCCATTTGTTCAATACATTACTGTTCACTGCATAACCCTTTTCTTGTGCTAATACCAGGAACATACCTGCATAAGAGGTGATCCATTCGTTTGCCGAGGCATCTCCCGGCCAATAGACGAAACCTCCGTTGGGAAGTTGACGCCCGTATAGTTGACGGATAGCTTCCTGTACATTGGTTTTTATCTTTTCCGATTCCTCGTTGTCTACTGTTTTGAACTGGCTGACGAACAGCAGCGGAAGGGCTTTTGAAGTCAGTTGCTCTGTACAGTTGTGCTGATAATTGTATAGGAAATCGAAACGGCGGCTTATGTCGACAGACGGGATGCGTGAGACCTCCAACTGTATACTGTTTCCTTCCGAATCGTTACTTAACTGGTAATGGAGCTCTTCACTCTTTCCGGCTTCCACCCATTTACTCTCACGCAAAGTGACTACCGGATTCGGATTACGTACCTCTATCTCGATTGTTTCTTTGGTACTTTGTCCGTTACCGTTAGCAGCCAGATGGATGGTAGCTTTCCCGGTTTTCGTACCTGTCTTTAATTTAAAGAAGATAAGCCGGTCACCGGTTTGGTTGAAAGTAAGCGTCTGTTGCTTGCTGCCGTTCACTTGTACTCCGGCACCGGAAGCCTGTATGGATACGTTTACATTCTTCACACTGTTTTCCAATGCGAATACGTTAACAGGAACTTCAATCTCTTCGCCGATACTCAGTACACGTGGCAGTGTCGAAAGAATCATTAACGGAGTGCGTACAGGAGCAGTTTTTTCTACATTTCCGTATGCTCCGTCCTGACCGGCCACTACCATGGCACGTACGGAACCTACATACATTGGTAAAGTGATCTGGTGAGTGCGGCTTTTTCCTTTGGCAATACTGAAAGGACCGATGAATTTCACTACCGGCTTGAAGCGGTTTGCTTTCTGGTCCGATGGCTTCAGGGTTTCATCACCGCCTGTGCTGAACATCGATCCATAGCTTCCCGCTGTGGCTCCCAGTACATCGTCATACATATCCCAAGTACGGATTCCCAGTGCCTCACGGGCATAGAAACTGTTCCAGGGATCCGGTGTCTTGAAGTTGGTTAAATCAAGCAGCCCGTCATCTACAATAGCGAGCGTATAAGTCATCGGTTTACCGTGCCTTTCGCTTACGGTCAGGTTGAATGCCTGTTCGGGACGAAGCACTTCCGGCATCTTGATTTGCGGCTCAAGAACCGTTTGCTTATCAGTTACGAATACCGGCATTATACCGTACATGCGGATAGGGAGGTCGTTTACCGTTTGCGCATGGGGTTGCAGCAGGCTGATATGAAGATAAACATTCGGAGCCATTTCGGGAGTCACCTTAAACTGATATTTGGTGTCCTCCTTCCCCGATACTTCAATCCACTCCCGTTGAATTACGGATGAACCGTTTTCAAGTGTTACCAGTGCTCTTCCTCCTGCGGAAGCCGGCAATATGGCTGTTACGGTTTCTCCCGGTTCGTAGGAGTCCTTGTCGATGGAGAAAGATAACATCTTGATACCACTCGGGTCACTCTTATTGGAACGTCCCCGCCAGTCAGGCCAGTCCACATAGATGGTACCTCCCGTAGCATGTCCGCTTTCGCGGTCTTTCACGTAAACCAGATACCGTCCCCAATCCGGATAATTCACTCTGAAGCTGAATTGTCCCTTTCCGCCTACTGTGTTGAGCCGTCCTGTAGCTACGGGGCTGATGGAGCTGCTGTTGATGTATGTTTCGAATGATTCGTTATCGTTTTCCCACCACCAACTCCAACTGATGCGGTATATTTTGTATTCCAGCCCGGAACGGTTCACCGGTTTTCCGTCGGGACTGACTGTAATGACATCAAACACATGATCTTTATCTGTTTCGATATATCTGCCCTGCGGTTGGTTCAGGTTGATACCTACGTATGACGGGAAAGGAGAGTAGGGGACAGACTGAGTTTGGATACTGGCATCTCCACCCGGCTCGAATACCTGAGTCGTGATGTTGGCTTGAAGCATGCCCGGGGCATTTTCCGAGGTAGGAAGTTTCAGCATGAATCCGGCATTGCCACTTTCGTCCAGTGTACCACTGAATACATCGGTTCTTACCGAGGTGAATTCCGTAGCCGGATTATTGAAAATGTAAGTTCCATAATTCTTGAATTGGGTGTTGACTTTCGATAAAGACATTTCTACCTTTGCCTTCAGGCGTGATGCAGTGGCTCCTGTCAGCCATGCTGACGAAAGGTGTGCCTGTACTTCTTTATCTGAAGCTTTCAGGATTTCTCCCGGCAATTTCAGGTTTATTTTCAGGCGGTTCGGCTTGATGGTTTCTACCCGAAGCGCTTTGTGAAAGGCAGTACCTCCCACCTTTATGTACGCATTCCATAGTCCGGTTGGGTCTTCTGCCTGCGTCGGTATCTTGAATGTATAGAATCCATTCAGTCCGTTGGTTGAAATAAGTTTGCTATAAAATTGCCCCCTTGGATTATAGAGCTCCAATGCTACAGGATGTTTGTCCGGGATACGTTTGGCACGATCTTCCAGAATAAACGAGATATGCAGAGTGTCTCCCGGACGCCATACTCCTCTTTCACCGTACACAAATCCTTTCAAGCCTTTTTGGATGTCCTTGCCGCCCACATCAAAGCGGCTGGTGGACTGTTCTTCTCCGTCTGCTACTTTTACGTAGGCTTTTTGCTTGTCTGATTCCGCTACTACGATGAAAGGCACCCCTTTCGTTTCAATTGTGGCGAAACCTTCCGAATCCGTCACTGCTTTACCTACAGGCTGTAACTGGAAATTGTAAACAGTGACTTGGGCTTTTTCCACCGGTTTGGTATCCAGGATGTTGTTTACTGCTATCCAAAGTTTATTCATTGAATTGCGTTTCACAATCATGCCGATGTTGGAAGCCAGCACATTACAAGTGGCTATCCGGTCAGATGTCATGTAATAAGACGGGTGACAAGGGTTGTCCCGTTCATCCCATCGGTACTGACTCCAGTCGGCATTTTCATTTCCGCTGAAATAATAATATGTTTCGGGTTTGTCCCAGACTGCTTCATCTTCTTCCGGAAGAGTGCCGGATGTGACTTTGGTCAAAGATTCGGTTTCCTCGGAAAATTGCATTCTCGGGCTTTCACCACCACAAGGGTAGGCCGAATACTCCTGTTTGAACGAAAGGATGACACGATAAATAGCACCCGGTTCCTGATGGATCAGACCTGCCAGGTCAATAGAATAGTTTTCCCATTTATGAAGGTCTTTTGATGAATCTTTGCCTAAAAACAATGTTTTTTTGTAAACCAGTCTTCCGGATCTTCTTAATTCATTGGCCGAAGAAAGCGAATTGTTTTGCATAAACATCAGTACATTGTTTTCAAAGATGCGGATAACCCGCAAATCTACTGCATACAGGTTGACGGCCCGGAACGGAATGACAAGGTTTTTTGAGTCGGGAATGATGGCACCTGCAGAGGCTATTTCTACCTGAGGTTTCAGACTCAGTTCGCCAAAAGAGATAGAGTGTGAGTTTCCCAGTGCTTTTCCTTGGCCGTTTTTTATGCCTTCGTGTATTTTCAGTGTAAGCTTGCTGAGCTGACTGGCTTCAAAATAAACATTCACACGGTTATCCGTTACCTGAAAGATATACGAAGAAATCTCCGGTATTTCGATCAGTCCTTTTAAATCCTGAGCATCCGAAACCGGGTCTGAGAAGACGATTTGTATTCCGTTTTCCGGTTGGTCGATGCGTTCGGCAGAAAGGAAGCGGAAACTGTCTTTGGCAGGAATAGTGATTGTTTCACTTTGCTTCCGGTCAATTCCGGCGGACTTTCCGTCTGCTGTGATTTCAAGTTCGTAGTCTTGTTTATTTCTTTGGATATTGCCGATGACGAAGCTATAGGCTGACGGATTGGAGGTGGACTCTACGGTGACTGTCGGAGAAGACAGCCCGCCACTGGCAGAAAGCATTTTTTCTACCTGCTCCTTAGTCGTTTTATCGCTGAAACGGATCTCTCCTTTCACAGTTACTTTATCGGGTGAAGAGGCGGTTATTTCAAGCGGAGCTGTATGTAATGTGAAATTGCTTTCCTGTACCCGGAAGGAGAAGTCGAATGATTTCAATTTGCTATCCACTTCAACGAAATTTCCCAGCTGGAATGTTCCTTGATACAGTTCTCCCGGTTTCAGTTGTCCCTCTTCCGGAAGAAACTCGACAGTATTATTACTGACCCAATAGGCCTTCCCTTTTATCGAAGGAGTGAAGCGGAACGGATTATCCTTTAGTTCATTGTTTAAGTCCACCATCGGCTGGTCCTGCGTCAACTCAATCCGTATGGGAGAAGATTGAGAAATGACACCGCCCGTATAGGCATTGACGTAAGGAGCGTATTCCGAAGACGGAATAATTTCTTTAGCGCTGCGTGTGCAAGCGAATAATCCTGCGATGATGATCATAAACACACAGGAGAATAGAATTAAAAGATTCTTTTTCCCTTTCATAATGAATCATGTTTAGTTAGTTATTATTTTATCATCCGTTCGTTTTTATCTCTACTTTCAAGATTTGGATTTACAAAGATACAATTTATCCGATAGAAAGTGTCGCGAGGCTCTGTTTTTTGGTTTGCCCGGCAGACGTGTAGCTTACGTCATCTATAGTGAGGGCATGTGGCGCTTCGGATGTAGTCATCATTTACACACCGAGGTAAATGCTTTTACATACCGGGGTAAATGCCTTTACACGCCGGGGTAAATGCTTTTACATGCCGGAGTAAATGCTTTTACATGCCGGAGTAAATGCTTTTACATGTGCCGGTAAGGGCTTGGTAAATGTAATCAGTTGATTTTTAGTTGATATCTTTGGGGGAGATTCGGATAATCATTACCCGCTTTGTGTTGTTGCTTACTTTAAACCGATTGTCCGTTCGTTCTCCTATCAACCAGGCAATTCGTTCTCCGCAACACAACACCCATTGTTTCTTCTTGTCACTCAGGGAGAACTTCCGGTCCGTCAAATAGTCGCTTACACGCTTTTTGCCGATCATTCCAAAAGGAATAAACACATCACCTTGTTTCCATTTTCTTATACACCATGCTGCATCCATCTTGTCTGCATCAAAGCAAGCTGTTTTTTTATCTTTGGGAATTATAAATTCAGGAGTATAATCATATACTTCCGTAACCAGACGGAAAGGTGGTTTGGCTTCTTCCTCCTTTATATCTTCTTCAATTAGCAGCAATTCCCTGTCTTTTATGACTTTCCACCCTTTACCGATGAAGACTTTTCCCGGCTGTCCGTCGAGTGATTGTTGTATACTTTCTATTTGGGCGGCGTTGAAACCGAGCGGATGCAACAGTTCGAAGAGGATGGCTCCCGGTACCGGTTCTTGCAGTAAAGCCTCTATCCGGATACCTTCGGAGGTCAGCACGCGTGTCCGTGCTTCTTCTATACCTTTATTGTATAGAGTCGCCGTGTCATTCAGGTAGTTAGTCGTGCGGATAATGCTCTCTTTAACCGATGGATTGATTTCCTGCATCAGAGGTAACAGGTTCAAACGAATTTTATTCCGGGTATAATCATCCAAAAGATTGGTACTGTCCGTTACGTAATCCTGATTCATGCGTTGCAGGTATGCGATTATTTCATCGCGGCTCAGGCAAAGCAAAGGGCGTACGATGTTTCCGTTCTTTGGACGGATTCCGAGCAGTCCGTTAATGCCGGTACCCCGGATCAGATTCAGTAATACGGTCTCTACGCTGTCGTCTTTATGGTGAGCTACTGCGATAACAGCTGCTCCACGCTGTTTCCTGAGCGTTTCGAACCACTCGTAGCGTAATTCACGGGCAGCCATCTCGATAGAAATGTGTTTGTCGGCGGCATATTGAATTGTATCAAAATGTACGGTATGTAAAGGTACTTCCGCTTCATGGCACAACCGGCGTACAAATGCTTCATCTCTGTCCGATTCTTTATCCCGCAGATGGAAATTGCAATGGGTAGCTTCACAGGTGTACCCCATTGATAGCAACAATCGTAGCAAAGCCACAGAATCGGCTCCGCCGCTTAGTGCTACCAATACCTTGTCATTCAGATAAAAGAGCTTCTCTTTTTCGATGTATTGTGCTATTCTATGTTGTATCATATTGCAAAGATAATAGTTTTGTCAATATGGATAAGAATTCTCTCTTATTTAAAAACAATCTAAATAATTTGCATGCCACAAAGTTATGAATTATCTTTGCGCCAAAATTAGAGGTACACACACTATGCGATTGTCCGAATTAAAAACAGGTGAGAAGGGAGTCATAGTCAAAGTGCTGGGACACGGCGGCTTCCGTAAACGGATTGTGGAGATGGGTTTTATCAAGGGAAAAACCGTAGAAGTATTGCTTAATGCTCCACTGAAAGACCCGATCAAATACAAAATAATGGGTTATGAAATCTCTCTGCGGCGACAGGAGGCTGATATGATCGAGATCATCAGCGAGCAGGAGGCTAAGTTACAAACACAGGAATCTGCTTATCATCAGGGATTGACTGAAGATATTGACGTAAAAGAGGAAGATTTGAAGCGGGTTGCCCTTGGAAAACGGCGTACGATAAATGTGGCGCTGGTCGGTAATCCGAACTGTGGTAAGACTTCTCTTTTCAATCTGGCTTCAGGAGCCCACGAACATGTAGGCAATTATAGCGGTGTGACCGTAGATGCCAAAGAAGGATATTTTGATTTCCAGGGTTATCACTTCAAGATAGTCGACTTGCCCGGTACTTACTCTCTGTCAGCTTATACTCCCGAAGAAATTTATGTCCGCCGCCACATCATTGATGAAACGCCGGATGTGATCATTAATGTGGTCGATTCTTCCAACCTGGAGCGTAATCTCTATCTTACTACCCAGCTTATCGATATGAATGTACGCATGGTAGTAGCCCTCAATATGTACGATGAACTGGAAGCCAGCGGTAATACCCTTGATCACCGCCTGCTGGGCAATTTGTTCGGTGTTCCGATGGTACCTACTGTTTGCAAGAAAAATATCGGAGTAGACCGTCTTTTCCATGTCGTTATCAATCTCTACGAAGGTGCCGACTTTATTGATAAAAAAGGGCATATCCATCCGGAAGTGGCTAAGGAAATCATGGATTGGCATCAGACCCTGCCTAACTTTAAGGATCACGGTGAACATCCTGCCGACTATACCCATGGTAAAGAACCGGTGGGCAAAGTATTCCGCCATATTCATATCAATCATGGCCCCGATTTGGAGAAGGCTATCGATGCGGTGAAAGAAGAAATCTCAAAGAACGAATTTATCCGCCATAAATATTCTACCCGTTATCTGGCTATCAAATTGCTGGAGAATGATCCTGAAATAGAACGCTTCATTCATACTCTGCCCAATGCCGCAGAGGTGGAAAAGAAACGGGATAAAGCGGCCCGGCGTATACAGGAGACAATGAATGAAGATAGCGAATCTGCTTTGACAGATGCTAAATATGGTTTTATCAGTGGAGCGTTGAAAGAAACTTTCACCGACAATCATCTGGAGCAGGAACAGACAACGAAGGTGCTCGACTCCATTGTGACCCATCGCATTTGGGGATATCCCATTTTCTTCCTTTTTATGTATCTGATGTTCGAGGGTACGTTTGTAATTGGGGAGTACCCGATGATGGGTATCGAGTGGCTTGTCGAGGTGATGGGTAACCTGATTCGGGATAACATGTCCGAGGGCCCGCTGAAGGATATGATGATTGATGGTATCATTGGTGGAGTCGGAGGAGTGATTGTATTTCTGCCCAACATCCTGATATTGTATTTCTGCATTTCCTTGATGGAAGATTCGGGTTATATGGCTCGTGCCGCATTTATTATGGATAAAATCATGCATAAGATGGGCTTGCACGGTAAGTCGTTTATTCCTTTGATAATGGGTTTCGGGTGTAATGTGCCTGCAATAATGGCTTCACGTACCATTGAGAACCGGAAGAGCCGTCTGATCACCATGCTTGTCAATCCGTTGATGTCGTGCAGTGCCCGTCTGCCTATCTACCTGGTATTGGTGGGTGCTTTCTTTCCTAATAATGGCAGTTTGGTTTTATTGGGAATTTATGTTATCGGAATCGCATTGGCGGTTGTTATGGCTCGTTTGTTCAGCCGTTTTCTGGTGAAGGGAGATGATACTCCGTTCGTGATGGAACTTCCACCTTACCGCATGCCGACTATGAAGTCTATCTTCCGGCATACATGGGAAAAAGGCGCGCAATACCTCAAAAAGATGGGAGGTATCATTATGATTGCTTCCATTATCATTTGGTTTTTGGGCTATTATCCGGATCATAATGCTTATCCTACCCAGGCGGAACAGCAGGAAAACTCTTATATCGGGCAGATAGGTCAGGCAGTGGAGCCTGTACTTGAGCCGTTAGGATTCGATTGGAAGCTGAGTATCGGTCTTCTTTCCGGTGTGGGTGCCAAGGAGTTGGTAGTAAGTACGCTCGGTGTACTTTATACCAATGATGCCGATGCCGATGCGGTCAGTCTGGCTGAACGGATTCCGATCACTCCGCTTGCAGCATTCAGCTATATGCTGTTTGTGCTGATCTACTTCCCGTGCATTGCCACGTTGGTGGCCATCAAGCAAGAGTCCGGTAGTTGGAAGTGGGCTATTTTTACGGCAGGATATACCACAGCATTGGCATGGATTGTTTCATTTGCCGTTTATCAGATAGGAGGATTGTTTTTATGAATTGGCAAGAATGGGTTGTCGGGTTACTGATTATATTGTGTGTAGCCCGCATCCTCTATGGTATTTATGTTTTTTTTCGTCGTGTGAAAGAAAATGATAACCCTTGTGCAAGTTGTGCAAGTGGCTGTGAATTAAAGGATATGATGGAGAAGAAGCGGAAAGAGTGTTCGTCTAAGAAAAAAAAGACAAAGAAAAATTGCTGCGGATAGTTTGGTAGTTTCAAAATTTGTACTACCTTTGCAACCGCAAACGAGAAACAAGGTTCCTTGGATGAGTGGCTTAGTCAGCGGTCTGCAAAACCGTGTACGGCGGTTCGAATCCGCCAGGAACCTCAAACAGCCCAAAAAGCTCCGATCAGAAATGGTCGGAGCTTTTGTTGTTTATTGTCTATCAGTAACTTAACTACCCTCTTATTTTATTGAAAAATTGTGCAAGTGTAGTCCGGACGTAGCCCGGACATTAAAAACGATACGATTGTAGCCCATGATAACGATTAAAGTATATACCTAAGAAAACATAATCAGAACTTAACTACAGGAGTGGTATGGGTTTCTTTTTATATAAATCGAGAAAAAGTAAACTTCTCTACTAAAGTAACAGTTGAAGAAAAACATTGGAATGATAAAAAGAAATGTGTTGCCCCCGGAGATAAATTGTGTAATGATAAGAATCTGATTATAGAAAATGTTCTTTCAAGAATTAATAATGTTTTAGTGAAATATAGGTTAAGGGATAAAAAGCTGACTCGTAGTTCCTTTTTGAAGGCTTATCATCGCCCGTCTGACTACAATACTTTCTATGAATTTATTGTAGATCATCAAAAGAAGATATCCTCAAGGATGGAAATGACAACATTATCCACACATCTTTCCGTCATAAATAAGCTGAAAGAATATAATGTGAATCTCAGTTTTGATGATATTACGAAAGATTGGTTAGATGATTATTTTTGCTATCTCAGAAAAGAACTTGGGAATAATGATAATACGGCTTATAAAAATATGTCGACTTTGAAAAAATACGTCAGAGCTGCATATAAAGCGGGATATATGGATGAAAACCCTTTTGAGGACTGGAGTATAAAGAGAACGACGTCAGCTTGCGTTTACTTATCCGAAGATGAATTACATAATCTCGTCAGTTTATATCATTCAGGAAGTCTTGAATATAAATATCATAAAACATTGGAATTTTTCTTGTTCATGTGCTTTAGCTCTTTACATGTCGGTGATGCCAGACGCTTACAGTTAGAGCAGTTTGCCGAAGATCACTTTATATATTTTAGAATGAAACTGAAGAATAGTAAGCCTGCTCCAATCCAAGTACCCATTTCAGAGCCACTCAAATCACTGCTACGTAATATTGTTGGTATAAGAAAGAAAGGACCTGTATTTGAGCAAATGCCATCTGATCAGGCTATGAATATACATTTGAAAGAAATTGCAAAGATTGCAGAGATTGACAAGGTAATCACTCACAAAGTTGGTAGACATACTTTCGCAACTATTTTCTTGAAGAGAACTAAAGATTTAGCTACCTTAAAGGAGATAATGGGACACTCAGATATTAAAGAGACCTTGGTATATGCACATGTACTTGATGAAAGCAAACAGGAAGGAATGCAATGCTTCAACAGCTTCGCTATTTAATTGTACTTTTGTACGGTTAAGAGTTATTTTTCTGATAAATAAAAAGATGCGGGCGCACAATATTTGTACAACTCAGTACAACGCCCGCACTATTTTTACTTTATTAACAAATTCCATCCGGCTTCAATATCTGCCATGACTGCGGGAACTCCGTTTTCTACTTGGCTGATGGCCGCGGCAAAGGCACACATTGTAGCTTTGTCGTAGATGTCTGGAATATAAGTAGATGGTACCTGCATTTCACTGCATACACGGGTAATGTATCCTGATGTATTGTTTTCACTGGGTGGTGCATATCTGTTTATAAACTCAGCAATAGTCTGTCGGTTATGTAGTTTCCGATAATTTTGCAGTAACTTGATCAAAGCACGATAGCCGTATGCCATCGAACTAAACTGTTTAAAACTCTGGTCTTGACTGGGAACGATTTCACCTTGCCATTTATCCCGATCATGTCTAATGTTACCGGGATTGTTGTTTCGTAATCCTCTACTCATTTTCTTGTTATAATTACTATACTTATATTTTGATATAATTTAGCCGAAAATAAAATTGTGATTTCCTTGTCATATCACATTTCTTTGCCTCACCAGAAAAGGGAAGGCAAACTTTTTTATTATTTGGATTTAGATGCCAGCTTTGGCTCTAAAGTGGCTTTTACCTCTTTGGTGATCTGATCGAATGCAGTCAAATGTGCTGTAACGTTCTCCGACTCCGGAAGAGACATCTGTTTACTGCCTGATTCTAACAGCAAATACCCGATATACCGTTGCGTGATTACGGGCTGCTTGCCTGTAGGGGTATCAATTTCATCCGTGACCGTTTTTGTGATTTCACAATGAAGACGACTTAAATCATCGTTATTGACACTGTAGTTTACATTGTACTGATAATCTCCTGAAACGGCTTTGCCGTTTACTTGAACTGTTCTTGATTCTTCTTGAAACATAATTTATTGATTTTGAGAGTTAATAATTATTTTATTCTGATTGGGATACCACTTCATCAAGTAGCTCAAACAGTGGAACTTTTATATATGCATAAAAGATCTGCTCAGCAAATCTCTTGATT